>TARA_R110002110_G_scaffold7536_4_pt1 | contig 147045 bp, 128 predicted proteins | sample TARA_R110002110 | Tara Oceans TARA_R110002110 (sample SAMEA4397330) | marine metagenome | biome: Polar Biome; feature: [SRF] surface water layer (ENVO:00010504); material: water (ENVO:00002006), including particulate matter (ENVO:01000060) such as... | depth 5 m | reverse complement strand
GTAAATGGAATTATTGCTGGTGGAGATATGGCAATACGCAGAGCAGTTGAAAATGCAGAAGACAACGCCACTCAAGCTTGGAAAGATTTGCAAGAACAAAATATAAATGAGAATGATGTCGTGATAGGAATTGCAGCATCAGGAACAACACCGTACGTTATTGGCGGTTTGCAATCTTGCAATGAAAACAATATTATTACAGGTAGCATTTCATGCAATGCAGGAAGTCCACTTTCTCAAACGGCACAGTTTCCTATTGACGTTGTGGTAGGACCGGAATTTGTAACCGGAAGCTCTAGAATGAAGGCAGGAACGGCGCAAAAATTAGTGTTAAACATGATTTCGACCGCTACAATGATCCAACTAGGGAAAGTAAAAGGCAACAAAATGGTCGATATGCAATTAAGCAACACCAAGCTCGTTGATCGCGGTACCAAAATGATTATGGGAGAAATTCCAGTTACTTATGAAGAAGCAGCTGCCTTATTGAAAGAACACGGAAGTGTTAGGAAGGCCGTCGAGTTTTATAATACTAAACAGTAAACAGTTTTCAGTTTACAAAACAACTTGAAACTTTAAACCTGAAACAAAAAAATAATGGCAACCAATAAAGAACTTTTATCCAAAGGAATTAAATACTTAACTGGCGCTTTGCCTCTGTTATTTATAGGTCCGTCAATTATTTACAATGCATTCATCAACAAGCAAAACGTGTGGCATTATCTAGTTCTAGCGATCGGTATTGCTGCCTGCCTGGGAGCCATGTATTTAATGTATTTAGGATTAAAAACAATTATGAAAGGCATATTTAACGACTAATGGAAGACTTAATTCACATTCAAAAAACATTTGAAAAAATAGTTTTTATAGACAAGAAAGTCAGCAATCGCGAATTTGAAGATTGCGTCTTTAAAAATTGTGATTTATCTAATAGTGATTTTTCAAATAACACCTTCATGGATTGTGAGTTTATCGATTGTAATCTTTCAATGACTAGTTTAATAGGAACCAGTTTAAAAACAGTCCATTTTACCAATTGCAAATTACTGGGAATTCAATTTAACAACTGTACTGATTTTCTATTTACGGTGAGTTTTCAAGATTGTACTTTGGATTATTCGTCTTTTGCCAATAAGAAAATGCCAAAGACAAAATTCAATAACTGTTCGATGAAAGAAGTTAGTTTTATAGGAAGCACACTTTCTAATTCGGTTTTTGAAAATTGCAATTTAGACAACGCCATTTTTAATGACACCCAATTGAAGGAAGTTAATTTCCTAACGGCTTACAATTACAAAATTGATCCAGAATTCAATCCTATGAAAAAAGCTAAGTTTTCCACACAAGGAATCTCAGGGCTTTTGGAAAAATATGATATTAAAATTCAGTAATTATGGAAGCGAACACCTTATATCTCGAAAGTGTAAAAAAACAATTTTTATATTACAAAACATTGGGAGAAAAAGCAATGGAGCAACTCGAACCAGAGCTCCTTTTTGTGACGACAAATGAAGATACAAACAGTATTGCCACTATTGTAAAACACCTTTCAGGAAATATGCTTTCGCGTTGGACGGATTTTCTAACTACTGATGGAGAAAAAGAATGGAGAAATCGTGATAAAGAATTTGAAAATGATTTACAAACCAAAGAAGCTGTTTTAGATGCTTGGGATAAAGGTTGGAACCGTTTATTTACTACGTTGAATGAATTACAACCCGAGCAACTTTCGTCTATTATTTATATTAGAAATGAAGGACATAGCGTAATTGAAGCCATCAACAGACAACTGGCACATTATCCTTTTCATGTGGGACAAATGGTTTTTTATGCCAAACAAATTAAAAAAACAAATTGGGATACTTTATCCATTCCAAAAAATAATTCAAAAGAGTACAATTCGGAGAAATTTGCTCAGGAGAAAAGTATCAAGAACTTTACTGATGCCGAATTAAAAAGATTAAAATAATTCAGCAACTCACTATTTCAAAAAATATATTCATGAAAAAATTACTACTACTTCCCCTACTTCTACTATTTATTTCCTGCTATAACGTGGAACGCGATTGCAAAGCTTTTAAAACCGGTAAATTTAGTTTTGAATACGAAGTAGACGGTGTTAAAAAAACAACCGTTTTTGAACGTAATGATAGCCTGGAAATTGAAACATACGATGGAAAGACTGATACAGCATCGATTCGATGGATTAACGATTGCGAGTACATTTTGAAAAAATTGCACCCAAAAAACATGGCAGAGGAAAAGTCAATAGACATGAAAATTTTGACTACTTCAGGAAATACATATACCTTTGAATTTGGAATGGTAGGAGTACCTGGAAAACAAAAAGGAACTGTAACAAAGCTAGCCGACTAAACACGCCTAGTTGAACCTATTAATCACCAATTCATAATAAGACAAAATGGAAGTATTTTTAAATCCTGATGCTTGGATCGCCCTATTAACATTGACATTTCTGGAAATTGTCCTTGGAATAGACAACATCATTTTCATTTCGATTGCCACAGGTAAATTACCAGTAGAAAGTCGTAAAAAAGCAACTAAAATAGGGATGTTTCTTGCTATGTTCATGAGAATTGCCCTTTTATTTGGTATTAATTTATTGATTCAAATGAAAGCACCTTGGTTTACAATCGATCTAAGTTGGTTTTCAGCGGGAATCACGGGGCAAAGTGTCATATTACTACTTGGTGGTTTATTCCTTATTTATAAAAGCACTAGTGAAATCAGAGAAAAAGTGGATGAAAAAGGACATGAAGAAAAAGAATTAAGTAAAGCCGCAACAAAATCATTTCAAAATGTGCTTTTGCAAATTATTATGATTGACCTAGTTTTCTCTTTTGACAGTATTCTAACTGCAGTTGGTATGACTAATGGTGTAGAAGGTGCTTTATATATTATGATTACAGCGGTGGTAATTTCAGTTCTTATCATGATGCAGTTTGCTGTTCCAGTAGGTAGTTTTGTAAACAAACACCCTTCGATACAGATTCTGGGTTTATCCTTCTTAATTCTTATTGGTTTTATGTTGCTTACAGAAAGTGCTCACTTATCAAATGCACTAATTTTTGGTAGTCATGTAACTCCTGTCCCAAAAGGGTATTTGTATTTTGCGATCTCTTTCTCATTGATGGTAGAAGTCATCAATATGAAAGCCTCTAAAAAGAAATAAAATAGATTAGAACATAAAAAAAGCTCCATAAGGAGCTTTTTTTATATCTAAAAATTAAAACAAGTTGACTTGTCCGTCTTCATCGAGTTGAACATCAGTACCATCATCATTTGTGATTCTGCGTTCAGGAATAATTTCTTCAGGAACCTCATAAGGTAATGGGTCTAGCATATTCACCTGTTTAATCCTATCAGTCGTTAATTGGTTTCCTAATGCCTTGAACCCTTTTACCGCGATAAAGTCTTCAATATCGACTGTCATTGATTCTTTTTGAACTCCTTTTATCTTTGGAAAAACTAGTTCAACTACCGGACGGTAATCCGTTGATACAATCTCCAATTGTGAATTTGGATGCTCCGTTATAATAAGCTCTTCTTTATTTTCAGTTTCAACCAAGAAACGTTTGATATAATAGCGCTCTTTTTCACCATCATAATAAATGGCAGAAATTGGTTTTTTAGGAACCCATTTTTCTAATACAACCATATCCGAATCAAAATGAGTGGATAATTCAGGCGTAATTACTTTTAGTTTCCCCGATTGTTGAATAATCAAAATTTTATCATTAGGTCTGAATTCACCTAACAATTCTCCTCTTGCATCAACATTCAATCTTTGGACAGTATCATCATACCAAACTTTTCTTGGTAGTAAAGTCGATATTCCTTTTTCTTTAATTTCGATTTTCTTAATTGGATATTTGGACACTAAATTCCCTTTAGAACTACGACCTTTAATAGCCATTTTAGCGAAATCAATATCAAATTTCAATTTCTTGACACTTCCTATCTGACGTAATATAATCGTTATCACTTCGGCTTCTCCATTAGGATTACAAGTGAAATAAAGTATTTGAGATCCTTTAGTTCCATTTGCCAAATCATACAACTTGTCTCTGGTAACCGCTGAAACGTTAAATCTCTTTATATAAGAAGGACCGGATTTACCGTCACGATAAATCACATTATAAATGGTACGTTTGTCACTTTTGTCAAAAATGGCGACGTGAATAATATCTTTACCCACAAAGGTTTTGGCATCCACTTTAGTCACCATCATGCTTCCGTCACGTAGAAAAACAATGACATCGTCAATATCTGAACAATCCGTAACATACTCGTCTTTTTTCAAACTCGTTCCTACAAAGCCTTCTTCTCTATTAACGTATAGTTTAGTATTCCTTAAAATTACTTTTGTAGCTTCGATATCATCAAAAACACGAAGCTCTGTTTGACGTTCGCGACCTTTTCCGTATTTCTCTTTCAGCTTTATAAAATAAGCAATAGCAAAATCAATTAAATGCTCTAAGTCATGTTTTACTTGTTCGATATTTCCTTCTAAAGCTTCAATTTTATCTTGTGCCTTATTGCTATCAAATTTAGAGATACGCATGATTCGGATATCTAACAAACGTAGAATATCTTCTTCTGTTATAGCACGTTTTAAATGTTTAATGTGTGGTTTTAAACCATCATCAACTGCTTGTATAACATCTTCTCTCGTGGTTTTTTCCTCAATGTCACGGTAGATTTTGTTTTCGATAAATATTCGCTCCAAAGACAAGAAGTGCCATTGTTCTTCCAGTTCACTTAATTGAATTTCAAGTTCGCTTTTTAGTAATTGAACCGTTCTGTTAGTCGAAATTTTCAACATATCAGAAACACCTATAAACAAAGGTTTATTGTCTTCAATAACGCAACCTAGTGGCGCTACAGATGTTTCGCAAGCCGTGAAAGCAAATAAAGCATCTATTGTTTTATCTGGAGAAACTCCTGGAAAAAGATGAATTAAAATTTCAACTTCGGCAGCTGTATTGTCTTCAATCTTTTTGATTTTGATTTTTCCCTTATCATTGGCTTTCAAAATACTGTCGATCAAGGTAGTCGTATTTGTCGAAAACGGAATTTGGGTAATCACTAAGGTATTCTTGTCCAGTTGCGCAATTTTTGCACGCACACGCACACGGCCGCCTCGCAATCCATTATTGTAGTTAGAGATATCTGCGATACCCTGAGTCATGAAATCCGGATAAATAGTAAAAGGTTTCCCCTTCAATATTTTTACCGAAGCATCGATTAACTCATTAAAATTATGTGGTAATACTTTTGTCGAAAGTCCTACTGCAATACCTTCAGCACCTTGCGCTAAAAGCAATGGAAACTTAACGGGAAGATTGTTAGGTTCAGCTCTTCTTCCATCATACGACATTCCCCAATCAGTAATTTTAGGACTATAAATAACCTCCAAAGCAAACTTAGACAAACGAGCCTCAATATAACGAGAAGCTGCAGCTCCATCACCGGTCAGGATATTTCCCCAGTTTCCCTGGCAATCGATCAATAATTCTTTTTGCCCAATCTGTACCATCGCATCACCAATACTCTGATCCCCGTGAGGATGGTATTGCATAGTGTGACCCACTACGTTAGCGACTTTATTATAACGACCGTCATCTAACTCCTTTAGAGAGTGCATGATTCTACGTTGAACTGGTTTAAAACCATCTTCAATTGCAGGAACAGCACGTTCCAGAATTACATAGGAAGCATAATCCAGAAACCAATCCTTATACATTCCCGTAACTTTGGTAATAGTATCGTTCTCGTCTTCTCGATTATCATAAAAATGCTGTCCTTCAGGCTTTTTTGATTCTTGTTGCTCTTCTGGATTTATATTTTCTTCTTCGTCCATTTATTTTCTTTGAATTGTATAAGAAAAGCTCTTATCAACTTTATATTATTTTTTATACTGCGTCAATCACGTCTAATTCCACTTTCAAGTTCTTGATGATAAATTCTTGTCGGTCTGGCGTATTTTTCCCCATGTAGAAAGAAAGCAGTTGTTCAATCGAGGTGTTTTTATCCATCATAACGGGATCAAGACGAATCGTATCGCCAATAAAATTTTTAAACTCATCAGGAGATATCTCTCCCAAACCTTTAAATCGGGTAATTTCCGGTTTTGGTTTCAGTTTTTCAATGGCTGCTTTTCGCTCGTCCTCAGAATAGCAATAAATAGTTTCTTTCTTATTTCGAACCCTAAAAAGAGGTGTTTGTAAAATATACAAATGCCCTTCTTTTATCAATTCAGGAAAAAACTGTAGAAAAAAAGTAATTAACAATAAACGAATGTGCATTCCATCGACATCGGCATCCGTTGCGATCACAATATTGTTGTAACGCAGGTTTTCCATGTCATCTTCAATGTCTAATGCAGCCTGCAATAAATTGAATTCCTCATTTTCATAAACAATTTTCTTGCTCATGCCGTAGGAGTTCAATGGTTTTCCACGCAAACTAAAAACGGCCTGTGTATTCACATCACGAGATTTCGTAATCGAACCCGATGCAGAATCTCCCTCAGTAATAAAAAGCGTACTTTCTAGATTCCTCGGGTTTTTTGTATCAGTAAGATGTGCACGACAATCTCTTAATTTTTTATTGTGCAAATTTGATTTTTTAGCTCGGTCTTTGGCTAATTTTCGAATACCTGATAATTCTTTTCTTTCTCGTTCTGCTTGAAGAATTTTGCGTAATAAAGCATCGGCAGTCGCCGTATTTTTATGTAAGTAATTATCTAATTTAGTTTTAACAAAATCATTTACAAAAGTACGCACGGACGGCATCCCTGGTTCCGACCCAATATCAGTAGAACCTAACTTGGTTTTCGTCTGTGATTCAAATACTGGCTCCATCACTTTGATACTAACAGCACTCACAATCGATTTTCGCACATCTGAAGCTTCAAAACTTTTGTTGTAAAACTCACGAATGGTTTTTACAATTGCTTCACGATAAGCCGCAAGATGCGTTCCTCCTTGTGTGGTGTTCTGTCCGTTTACAAACGAATGGTATTCCTCGCTATATTGTGTTTTACTGTGTGTTAATGCGATTTCGATATCCTCTCCTTTCAAGTGAATGATAGGATATTCTAAATCATCTGCATGAATTGTTTCTTCCAATAAGTCTTTCAGCCCATTTTCAGAAAAATATTTTTCTCCGTTGAATACTATTGTTAGTCCATTATTTAGGTAACAATAATTCTTCAACATCTTAATTACATACTCATAGCGGTATTTGTAATTTTTGAAAATGGCTTCATCCGGAATAAAAGTCACCTTTGTTCCTTTTCTCTTCGTGGTATCAATAACATCTTCTTCCAGCATTAAATTCCCTGCTGAAAATTCGGCTGCCTTTTGTTTCTCATCACGAACGGATTCTACGCGAAAGTAATTAGATAAAGCATTTACTGCTTTTGTTCCTACTCCGTTCAAACCAACAGATTTCTTAAAAGCTAAGGAATCGTATTTCCCCCCTGTGTTCATCTTAGAAACTACGTCAATCACTTTTCCAAGAGGAATCCCACGACCGTAATCCCTAACGGTAACCGTTTTATCCTTGATAGTCACCTCGATAGTTTTACCGGCACCCATAACGAATTCATCGATACAGTTGTCCAGCACCTCTTTTAGAAGGATATAAATACCGTCATCAGGAGAAGAACCATCTCCCAATTTCCCAATATACATACCAGGACGCATACGGATGTGCTCTTTCCAATCGAGCGATCGGATATTATCTTCGGTATATTGATTTTGATCTGACATTTTAAATTTTGTGGATTTTGTGCTAATATAGGATATCTCAATATATTTTAAAAGAGTACGCCCTCAAAGTTATTAAGAATGATATTGACAATTGTTTTTACAAACAATTTCATACTTTAAAGAGAACAATTACAATTTTACATTTCGAAATTCCGCACAATTTCTTTGAGTTGGTTGTCTAATTCAGGATTAGTTATCTTCCCGTTTTCAACATCAAAATTACTATAAAAACTAGGGAGTGAGAATGCTGCTTTTATATTTCCTCCGTAATATGGAAACGCATTTTTAGCGATACCCAAAACATTTGCTGCTCCTTTTTTTCCATCTGAGGTGGACATTAGAAGCATTGGCTTTTCCTGAAAAACTTTTCCAGAAATGCGCGAACACCAATCAAAAATATTTTTAAAAGCCGCTGAATAGTTTCCGTTATTTTCAGCCATGGAAACCACTAAAACATCCGCAGTGCCAATTTTATCCAAAAACTTTTGCGCTAACGGATGTTCTCCAATATGCTCTTCAATATCCACACTGAATATTGGCATCTGGTACGCATTTAAATCAAGCACTTCAACTTCTCCGTTTTCAAATAAACCGGCAGCATATGTTGCTAATTTTTTATTGATGGAATTTCTACTGGGGCTTGCGCCAAAGGCTATAATTTTCATAGTTCTTTTATTTCCTTAAAAATACTAAAAAAAAATGGCTTATCAAATTTCAACATGCTGAATTGGCTGTTCTAAATTAGAAGAACAGGGCAGAATTTCGAATCTTGATGTTTTTACGAATGCTTTAATAATGAACTGTATGCTATGATGTACTAAAAGAAATTGGAAAATTATTCACACCACTAACTCAATCGAAAATCTAAAGGCTAAAACTAAAGCTGAGAAGAAAATTACTTAATCACGAATGGTATTTACAACTAGAACTATTTTACGATAAAAACCGCTTAGAAGAAGTTTCTCCCAAGCGGCTTTTTATTATTTTCTATTAGCTGTTATTCTCCGGGGTGGTAGTTTCGTTGCGCATTTTTCTCAACATCTTCTTTGTAGAAAAGTACATCTTTGAATGCGCCTTTCTGATACATTTCTGCTTGATCATTAAAATGTTTCGATTTAGGATCTCCACTATTTCCCCCCGCCAATAAAGACTTAGCTTTTATTTTATCTCCAAATTCTACAGCGCACACGAAACTATTTCCGCTGTAACCATACCTTTTCTTTGTGTTTTTTTGATAACTACTTTTATAAGCTGGTAGACAGCCCCAAAGTGAGGAAGAAGTGCCTATAGGCAAACTGGCAATGGTATCATCATAATCGAGATTTATATCTCCAGACAGTCTTTGAAAACGATTGATTTCGCCCCAAGGAATTCGCCATGTTCCAAATTTAGTTTTCAAATCCTTAACTACCAGTTGCAGTTGCGGTAGCAGTTCGTCCGGAGAAGCATTTTTTGCAAAATTTACTGTGTTTTCAACTTGGTCTAATTCACCTTCATTAATGTAAGTCTTCCTAATGATAGGGTCTAAGATAAATCCCCATTCGTTAGCCAAAGTTGTAGCTACCGAATTCTCGTTTGCATAGTAGTCCCATTTTTTTAAAACGGCTATCGGTTCCGCCAAGTCTGCATAAAGGGTAGTATCTGTTTTTATATTTTTTTCAAAACTAGAAACTAAGGCAGGAATTAGCACCTCAAAAATGGAGAGCTTCGTATCATATCCATCAGCAATTACTTTATCTAAAGTATATTTTTCGCCTTTACTCAATAAACGAACTGCATTTACTCCTCTAAAACTTTCTCCATCCGGTGCCATATAAGGTAAATAGTCCTTCTCTTTCGGACTTTCAGCACCAGCAGCTGAATAGGGTGTGGAATTGCAATTTTGCAGCCAACCACTAGAAGGGTTATAGGAATGAACCGTTTCCGACACTTCATGCAAACCTTTCCATTGTGTTGCTGATGTCGTTCCGTCAACAACTTTCGACCAGTTTAAGTTTTTATCTCTAAGAGGAATAAAGTTCCCATGCCAATAGGCAATATTCCCTTTATTATCAGCATAAACGGTATTATTTGAAGTGTTGGCTTTCAGGTCCATTGCTTTTTTATAGTCGTCAAATCCTTTCGATTTTGTCCTTACCCAGCTTTGAACAAGACTATTCATATTTCTATTACTTGATTTTAGGCTAATCCACTTTCCATCTCTTTCGGCCATTATCGGACCATGGTTGGTAAAGTACGTTTTGAATTCTTTCGCGATTAATTTTCCTTTTTGAAGGTATTTAATCGTAATTGTCTTTTCGATAACAGGTACCAATTTTGAATCGTATTCATAGAATAGTTTTTTATTCTTAGTTATTATTTTTTCTGTATACATATCTGCTACATCGACATTTGAAGAGGTATGCATCCATCCGCAGTTTTCATTAAATCCTTGATATATAAAAAATTGCCCCCAAGTTACAGCTCCATAAGCATTCAAACCTTCTTCACTGCTTATCTGTATTTCAGGTCTGAAATAAAAAGTCGTATGAGGATTGATGTAAAGAATAGCATTTCCTGAAGCGGTTTTGGCTGGAGCCAAAGCAAAGCCATTGGACCCCGTTTGCATGTCTTTTTCCCTTTCAATATAAGAAACCTTATCGCCATTACCGGAGTAAAAAGATTTCAGTTCGCCAGTGGTTAAATCTGCAGTACTTATGGCTCCAATACTTCCGTCTGTCCAAAGTAAAGGAAACCAAGGTTCAAAATGAGTCAATAAAGCAGGCTTTACTTCAGGGTGTTTATAAAGGTAAAAGTTGACTCCATCAGCATAGCCGTTTAATAGTTTTTTCAACCAAGGAGCTGCTTTTTTGTAATCGGCTTTTGCTTCATCTACATCAATGAGAAGACATATCTCCAAATCATTATATAAAACCGATGGCCCTTTGATTTCAGAAAGACGACCCAATTTTTCGATATAATTCATTTCAACACGCTTAAAATCATCTTCACATTGGGCATAAAGCATCCCAAAAACAGCATCAGCATCGGTTTTACCATAAACATGTGCAATACCCCATTTGTCCCTAATAATGGTAACTTCTTGTGCTAATTTTTGAAGTCTATTAATTTCTTTACTAGCTATATCTTGAGAAAATGATTGCAAAATACAGAAGAAGAATAAAAGCAGTAGTTGAGTCGTTTTTTTTGTAATAAGTGCCATTATATCTATGTTATTATTTCTGGTTAGTTAAGATTTACTTTTTTACTGAATTTTACGGTTCAAGTTAGCTATTCTATTCCTTATCAATTTATAAATTATTGTTAATCAATCTAATAAATTAAATGCTTTCTAAATTATTTATTTGAAGGACTAATTCTTTTGGGACTAGAATTTTACTTTGGGTTTTGAAATCAAATAAAATGACCTCATGTGTTTTTATCGCCACTAATTTCTGGCTTTTTTCACTGTAATAAAAAGATTTTAGGACGATTCTATCCTCTCTGATTTCTTCCGTTTTTGTTCCAGTATGGATGGTATCCGGATAGGTTACCGGAGCAATATATTTAACCGACTGGAATCCTAAAATAATACCAGTTTTCATTTTATCATCTTCCGATGAAAAGAATCCAAGCGCTCTAAAATAATCAATCCTGGCTGTTTCGCCCCATCGAACATATACCACATTATTTACGTGTTGCAACGCATCCATTTCTCCCCACTGCACTTCAAAAGTCGAAATAACAGGGTACTGTTTTAAAATATCTTTCATTTTTTCAATAGGTCTTTAAACAATCCGCGGGCGATCACTATTTTCATAATTTCATTCGTTCCTGCATAAATGCGGGCAACACGATTGTCAGCATACATACGAGCAATGGGGTAATCCCACATATATCCATAGCCTCCAAATAACTGTAAACATTCATCAACAACGCTACCGCACATATCAGTTGCCGAATATTTTATCATTGAAGCGGTTTCAGTCGTTAATTTGTGATCCACTAATAATTCAATACAGCGATCTAAAAAAGCCTGATGTATTTGCATTTGGGTGGTACATTCGACTAGTTTGAACTGGGTGTTTTGAAATCCCGCAATCTGAGTTTTAAAAGCCTCTCTTTCCGTCGTGTAAGCGATGGTATCTTCAATTGCTCCTTCGGCTGTTGCTACTGCAAAAATCCCTACTGTCAATCTTTCACGAGCCAATTCTTCCATCATAATTTTGAACCCCATTCTCTCCTCTCCCAGTCTGTTCTCTTTTGGTACTTTTACATTATCAAAAAATAACTCACAGGTGTCTTGAGATTTCATTCCTATTTTCTTAAAAGGAATTCCTTTACTGAAACCCTCCATCGATGATTCCATAATAAGTAAAGTAACTCCTTCCTGATCTGTATTGACATTTGTTTTTACCGCTACAATAGCCATGTCGCACATAAAACCATTGGTTATAAACGTTTTTTGCCCATTTACTATATAATGGTCTCCTTTATCTTCGGCCGTGGTTCTAAGTGCTTTCAAATCACTCCCACAATTAGGCTCAGTCATCCCTATGGCGGTAATCATTTCGCCTTTGGCCATTTGTGATAAATACTTCTGCTTTTGAGCCTCTGTTCCATATTTCAACAAATAAGGCGCTACGATATCAGAATGCAGTGAAAAACCGGGCCCACTAATTCCTTTTTTTGCAAATTCTTCGATGAATAAAGCGTTAAATGAAAAATCAAGTCCTCCGCCTCCGTACATTTCAGGCATATCGATGCACAATAATCCCAAATCCCCAGCTCGTTTCCATATTTCACGGCCTACCATCCCCTCTTTTTCCCAATCATCCAGCTTATCCATTATTTCATTCGAAATGAATTCCTGAATCATTCCTTGCATCATTTTATGTTCTTCTGATGCGTAGATCTTTCTTTCTATTAATATATTCTGTAACATATCTTTCAGTTTTTTAGTTAGTCAATTTTAGTTCTCGTAGAAAACTCGGCCTGTTTCTGCGCTTTTAATTCGTTCTTGTAAACTTTCGGGTATCTTAAATCGCTCTCCGTACTTCGCTTCTAATTTAGTGCTATACAAGGCAAATTCCTCGGCTCCTATATAATCAATGTACGACATCACTCCTCCAGTGTGTATTGGAAATCCTAATCCTAAAATCGAACCTACATCAGCATCTTTAGGTTCTTGAAGCACTCCGGAGTCTAAGCATTTATATGCATCGATAACCATAGCGAATAACAATCTTCTACCCACTTCCTCTTCATCATAACTGGCTTGAGGAGGATAAATTTTTGACCATTCTTTCCAAATTGATTTCTTCTCATTTATTGGATAATCATAAAAGCCTTTCCCTTCTTTTTTACCTGTTCGTCCATGAGTTTCAATGATAGAAACCAAAGTCTGCCGTAAATTAATTTCATGTGGCGTTAAATTGGGGTCTTCGCTCATTATAGCCAACATTAAGTTCAAATTAATCTCATCTGAAATCGCCAATGGACCTACTGGCATACCTATCTTTTTAGCCACATTTTCAATTACAGCAGGCGGAACCCCTTCGGTAAGCATCGCAATTCCTTCATTTATAAATTTACCAAAAACTCTTGAAGTAAAAAAGCCCCGACCGTCATTTACAATAATGGGAACTTTGCCAATCGCTGTTACATAATCTATGGCTGCTGCCAAAGTTCCTTCGCTTGTTTCTTTACCTACAATTACTTCTACTAACTGCATCTTTTCTACAGGTGAAAAGAAATGCAATCCAATAAACTTATTCGGTCTGACCGAGGCTTTCGCAAGTTGGCTTATGGGAATCGTTGAAGTATTCGAAGCATAAATTACCGACGCATCAATCACTTTTTCGGTTTCAATAGTAATCGTGTTTTTTAATTTTTCATTTTCGAAAACGGCTTCAATAATCAAATCACAAGACGCTAAATCAGCATCTGAATCCGAAGCTTTAATTTTTTGCAATAGTGCTTCTATTTTGGCTTCAGTTGTATATCCGTTTTGTAATTTTTTTTGCTCTTGGATCTTTATATAGTCTTTCCCACTTTCTGCTTTTGCTATGCTAACATCTTTCAGCACCACATCTATTCCTGCCTTTGCATTTACATAAGCAATCCCGGCTCCCATCATTCCAGCACCTATAACGCCTACTTTTTTGAAAGAAACTCGGTCATAGCCTTTCGGTTTTGATTTTCCTCTGGCGGCATCGTTTATAAAAATAAAAGAAGCGCGGATAATATTTTTGGTTTCTTTACTAAATAAGGTATCTACAAAATACCGGGCCTCAATTTCTAAAGCTTTATCAATGTGACAGGCTGCGCCATAATAAATCGCACTCAGTACATTTTTAATATGCGGTAAATTTCCATGGGTTGTTTTATAAGCCATCGCATTCGCAACACTGAAAAATTCAGTGACTCCCGAAATTTGTCCAACACCCAATGGAGTTCCGGGGACTTTAAATCTTTTGTTGTCCCAAGGTTGTTCGCTTGATCCCTTAGTAATAATCCAGTTTTTAGCCAGCATTACGATATCATCTTCAGGACTGCATATTACATCGACAAGACTGTCTTTCAAGGCTTGTTCTGCTGTTAGTTTTTTAGACTGTGTAATATATTGGATGGTTTTCTGTGACCCCAGCATTCTCAAAAAGCGTTGTGTCCCACCTGCTCCAGGGAATAACCCAACGGAACATTCGACCAATCCTATATAACTTTTTGGATGGCTACTCATGATTCGGTAATGGCAGGCTAATGCTATTTCGCATCCTCCCCCAAGTGCAAGACCGTTTATGGCAGCCACAACCGGTTTGCCACAAGTCTCCATTTTCCGTAAATAGGTATTGGTTTGCATGAGCATATCAAAACATTCTTCTTTTGATTTATCATAATTTAAAAACCATTTTAAGTCACCTCCGGCTATAAAATCTTTTTTAGCGGAAGCAATAACAATTCCTTTTACGATGTCATCTGCTATGGCTTGGTTTATAGTCGAAAAGAACTCGGCCATAGTTGCTTCATTCATGATGTTTACCGGAGAATCAGCAACATCCCAAGTAACAACTGCGATACCATCATTATCAATACTATATTTTATATGTTTATTAATCATAATCTAAAGGATAATTGGTTTTTAAATACGTTCAATAACGGTTGCTATTCCCATTCCCCCACCAACACATAAAGTTGCCAAAGCGGTACTTTTATTTTGACGTTCTAATTCGTCCAAGGCAGTTCCAAGAATCATGCAGCCCGTCGCTCCTAACGGATGCCCCATCGCTATTGCTCCTCCATTGACATTTACAATAGAATGATCAATATTAAAATGATCCATCAAACGCATTGGAACCACGGCAAAAGCTTCATTAACCTCAAATAGATCAATATCACTAGCATTCATTTTGGCATTTCGCAATGCTTTTTTAGTAACCGGAATAGGCCCTTCAAGCATTATTAAAGGTTCACTGCCCAATACGGCACCCATTCTGATTATCGCTCTTGGCTTTAATCCGAGTTTCTCCCCTACTTCTTTCGAACCAATCAACATTAATGAAGCACCATCAACCAGCCCTGAGGAATTACCAGCATGATGTATATGATTTATTTTTTCGATTTCTAAATATCGATCTATGGCTGTTTGATCAAATAATTGTTCGCCCATTCTTTCAAATGCTGGCGATAATTTAGATAATATTTCTAAAGTTGTATTTGCTCGAATGTATTCATCCTTTGCCAAATGAACCAAGCCATTTATATCAGTCACTGGAATTATGGATTTATCAAAAAAGCCATTTTGTTGCGCAAATGCAGCTCGTTTTTGAGAATTTACCGCAAAGCCATCTACATCGTTTCGGGAATATCCATATTTTGTTGCTATTAAATCGGCAGAAATTCCTTGAGGAACAAAGTGCCCAAAAGCAGCATTGGGTTCCATTAGCCAAGCAGAACCGTCAATTCCCATAGGTACTCTTGACATAGACTCTACTCCACCAGCGATAATCAACTCAGACCATCCTGATTTAATCATAGCTGCGGCCTGATTAATTGCCTCTAGTCCAGAAGCACAGTAACGGTTTAGGGAAACGGCAGAGAGGTGATCGCCATAATTAGAACACTGCGCAGCAACTTTGGCAACATTTCCTCCTTGTTCCCCTGCTTGAGTCACACAACCAACAATTAAATCTTCTACTAAACTAGTGTCTAAATCGTTTCTTTCTTTTAAGGCGGTCAACAAAGTAGTTAATAATTGAACCGGACTAACCGGGGCTAAAGAACCGTTGCCTTTTCCAATTCCCCTGGGCGTCCGAACTGAATCGTAGATATATGCTTCCATTTTTATAAATTAAAGTTACCACTTGGTAACACCAACTAAAAAATGTTACCATACGGTAACAAATATACTTCAATATATCTTAATTTAAATTATTAAAGCATTAATTTTGCACTTAACCAATAGGTTACATAATTTACTCACTATGGAGCAATACACACAAGAGACTTATCATTTCGATTTAACAGACGATAAGATACAAGCTATACACGCCTTTTTAAGTACCGATGGAGCAACGACACCTAAAGAATTTGCGATAAAAGCGTATGAATACGTTCGCGATAACTGGCCGTATTACCCCTATCGTTTTAGTTTAATAAATGAAGACTGGCGCGCATCAGAGTTAACAACCCATAAAAGTGGCCATTGTATTGATAAAGTAATTATTTTGATTGCGATTTTACGAGCACAGAAAATTCCAGCTAGACTGGGGTTGGCAAAAGTAAAAAACCACATAGCGGTAGATCAGATTGTCGAAAAATTTGGCTCAGATGTACTTGTACCGCACGGCTATATCGAGATTTACTTAGATAATAAATGGATTAAAGCCACACCCGCTTTTAACAAAGAACTCTGTGAGCTCCTCAATGTAAAAGTTTTAGAGTTTGACGGAGAAAATGATTCTATATTTCAAGAATTTGATCAAACCGGTAAGAAAGCTTTCATGGAGTACCTTGAAGATTACGGAACTTTTAATGAAGTACCCTTACCGTATATGTTCGAATTATTACAACAACATTATCCCCGCATAATTGAATCCGGAATAACATTAGGCGGTGTATTATCTCTATCCAAATTGTAATGAAAAAAGACAGAGCAGCTACCGAAGAAAAGATCTACACAGCCTTTTTGGATATATTAAAAGAAAAAGGCCCTCAAGGAGTTGGGATAAATGCCATTGCCAAGCAAGCAGGAGTTTCTAAATCATTAATCTACCGCTATTTTGGTGGTATGAAAGGTCTACTGTTGCTTTTTGCCCAAAAAGGAGACTTCTTTAAATCCCTTTCAGTCATTGAGGAAAAAAAAGATAATTTAGAAAATTTAAAAGACTTCATTAAAGAAGGAACCAAAGAATTACGAGAAAACACTTTAACCCAAGAAATTTTACGCTGGCAATTAATCGAAAATAATGAAGACACGAAAAGTCTTTTCAAGTACTTCAACGCACAAGTAGGCAAAACATTTACCACAAACACAAAAGACGAATCCCTTAACTCTGCTTTTCAGCTGATGCTAGGTGGCTATGTTTACTTTACCTTATTATCTAAATTTAATAAAACATTTATTGCAACGGATTTGACATCAGAAAAAACATGGGAAAATTTTGATGAGGCTATAGCCAAAACAATAGAATTGTTCAGTAAAACCTAACGGGAATCTAAAATCTACTATCCTTATTATTACAAGAGAAAGCTATTACAACTTAAGTACAATCTATTCACTCTCCTTCGGAAAAGTAAAATTACAAAGCTTTACGAATCTACCAAATTACTCAAGTCACAATACAACTACTACCATTGTCTTTTCTATAAAACACAAATAAGGATTTTATAAAATAGTTATATAATTACTATATAGTACTGCAATAGGCATGTTGTTTGCTTTCTAATAGAGTCCTTTCTACTATCTGAATAAGAACTATGTTCTTGGACTATTTTTTTAACCAAAGAATGTAGAAAGAACGAAAATGAAAGAATCATAATAGAACCAAATTAAAATAACGCCTATGAATACCTATTACTTACACGACGGAACTACTGATAGCGGTCCTTTTAATTTTGTCGAACTGAAAGAAAAAAAAATAACCAAAACTACTTCCGTATGGTGCGAAGGAATGGAAGATTGGAAAGATGCGGGCGATGTAGAGGAATTACGAAAAATATTATTCTCAACTCCTCCTCCAATAAAATCATTTGTCACTCCCTCGGCTAATTCAATAACTAGATCTTTAAATGAGGTCCGGAGTTTTGCAAGCGCAAATAAAACCCTCCTATTTATCGGCGCAGGAACTTTCGTTTTAATAATTGGAACTTTAATTTTCAATACTATCCTAGAGAGTCGAACCTTAAAATTAGAGGAGAGGAATAATCAAACGGAATACAACAACAAGCAGTATAAAATACAAGAGCAAGAAATTGAAGATCAAAATAATTTTATTGCTGAGCGAGAAAAAATAGAGTTAGAAAGGGTTGGTAAAGAAAGAAAACTGGCCATCAATAGTCGGCTTTTAGATATTAAAAATTTACTTGCCGTTACACACTCCAATTTAAATAATTCAAAAAACGAATTAAATGATGCACGTGACTTTCAGTTTTTGAGAACAAATAATGAACGAGAAGACGAAATTAGTTCAATTGCAAATAACATTGTTTTTTGGCGGAATGAAATCGAAAAACTTGAAAAAGAAATGAGCATGTTATATCTGGAACTTGAAAAAATACACTAAACTAATTCTCAATATTTAGGCATTATCAAGACCTAAATTCTTAATTAATAATCAAGGAACAGCCTTTAATCCAATAAGGATTAAAGGCTGTTTTTTTTATGCCTAATAATCAAAAAAAATACTGCTAACTTTTCTTTACTAAAATAAAAAGCAGAACAACTTAATTTTACTGTAAAAAAAGCAAATACTTATTTTACGTTCTTTTTAACCAAAAAAAATAGATTCGAAACTAATAAAAACGCCAAAAACTATTAAAATAAAATATTTACCCCTAAAAGATAGGGGGTATAAGTAAAAATATCAATTATGAATATTTCGATATTTTACTGTAAAAATACCAAATAACTAAAATTAGGAAGTCATTTTTTGTAATTGATAATTCTTTCCAAATTGGATCAAAAACATCAATTATTCTTTCTTGTCTTAAAGAAAAGTTAATAAATTCGTCAAAATCAGTTACTAAAAATCGTGTCAAAAACGAATTTATTTAACCTATTTCAAAAGTTAAATTAATGAGCACATAATAACCAAAACCAATTAATCAATATTAACTAAATTATCTATCTAATGAAAAAAATCGAAGCTGTTATTCGAAAATCAAAATTTGATGAAGTTAAAGAAGCTTTACACAAAATCGAAGTCAATTTTTTTACCTACTGGGACGTTACTGGAGTCGGCAATGAAAAAGAAGGGCATGTATACAGAGGAATAACCTATAGTACCACAGACATTCAACGAAGATATATTTCCGTTGTCGTTTCTGATCAATTTTTAGAAAAAACAATTGATGCAATTTTAGAAGCGGCATCATCAGGAATGGTTGGTGATGGTAAAATATTTGTTTCTGAAATTCAAGAAACCTATAGAATCAGAACTAAAGAAAAAGGATCTGACGCGCTTAACTAACCAACCTCTATAAACTAACTAATAAAAAAATATACTATGGATACGAATGCTGTATTAGACTTAATGTGGGTGGTAATCTGCGGAATTTTAGTGTTTTTTATGCAAGCCGGATTTACTTTGGTGGAAGCTGGATTTACCAGATCAAAAAACACTGGAAATATAATAATGAAAAACTTGATGGACTTTTGTATCGGTACCATCGGATTTTGGGCAATTGGATACACTATTATGTACGGAGATTCCATCGGCTCATTTATAGGAAACCCAACTTTGTTTTTTGACAGTGTAAAAGACATGCACAGTCTATTTTTTCAAACTGTATTTGCTGCAACTGCAGCTACAATAGTATCTGGTGCTATTGCTGAAAGAACAAAATTTTCTACCTACCTTATCTTTTCTTTAATGATGACCGTATTTATCTATCCAATTTCAGGTCACTGGGTTTGGCAAGGTGACGGATGGTTAACTAAATTAGGCTTTATCGATTTTGCTGGTTCAACTGTTGTACACTCCGTTGGAGGTTGGGCTTCATTGGTAGCTGCTATAATGGTAGGCCCCCGAATTGGGAAATACACAAATGGTTTATCAAACCCTATTCCAGGTCACAATCTAATGATAGGGTCACTAGGAGTTTTTATCCTTTGGCTGGGTTGGTTTGGCTTTAATGCTGGATCTCAATTAGCAATATCCGGTGATAGTGCCAATGCGGTAGCCGGAATTATCATCACAACAAATATTGCAGCAGCAGCAGGAGCTTTGGCTGCCATGTTTGTAACATGGGCACTTTACGGAAAGCCCGACATCTCTATGACCTTAAACGGTGTTTTAGCCGGTCTTGTAGGAGTTACAGCTGGTTGTGCTGCAGTAAGCCCAGTTGGAGCAGCGTTTATTGGACTAATATGCGGTACCGTGGTTGTATTTGCAATTGAATTTATAGACAAGAAACTTAAAGTTGATGACCCAGTTGGAGCAGTTTCTGTACACGGAGTTTGTGGTGCACTAGGAACTTTATTAGTTGGTGTTTTTGCAACTGAAGGTGGTTTACTTTACGGAGGCGGATTTGCTCAATTAGGTGTTCAAGCAATTGGTGTTTTTGCAATAGCTGCATGGGCAATCATTACTTCTTTTATTGTATTATTTATCTTAAAGAAAACAATGGGACTTAGAGTAACTAAAGAAGAAGAAATTGATGGCTTAGACATTCATGAACACGGAACTAATGTGTATAACTAATCAACTCTTAAAAAAATTGAATTAAAAATCACACATCAAAATCAAGCGCGAAGTCTATATAATGAAATAGCGTAAATTATAAATAAAGCCTGTAACAAAAGTATTTTTTTGTTGCAGGCTTTATCTTTTTAGAGTTCAAAACAACATTAATCATTTCAAAAAACAGAATCACACACGACTTTCGATATCTCAATCATCTATAAAATGTCTTTACTCATTAATTTTCATGTGCGATAAAGTAGCATTGTATCATTATTATTTAGTTAATAATGCCCGTTAAGGATTGAAATAAAAATAAGATTACCAATAAGTTACACCCAAGAGGTACATAAAACCTATCAGCTGTCTATATATAATCAATTAGTTATTTTTTTTCACACTGAGTCGCATTAATATTTAATGACCTTACAGGAAATCTTTAGATTGAAACCTACTTAAAGCTGACGATTTTTAATTTATTAACAGATAAAATCTATTTTTATATAATCTGATGCCTGTCAAAGAATATTGTTAACACACCATTCTGATAGCTGATGCCCGGTCAATTGCTATATTACTTATAAAGTTGAAGTATGTTAAATCTTATAGAAATAATAATAGAACGACCTGAAAAATTAATAAATTTACAATCTTGAATTGATTACCAATAACTGCCCATGTCAAAAGAAAAAGTACGTCTAGATAAAACCTGCCTCAATTGTAACCATGTTGCCGACCAACGGTATTGTCCAAATTGCGGACAGGAAAACACAATCAGCCGTAAGTCTTTTCATCATATCTTTATTCATTTTTTTGAAGACTTAACCCATTACGACAATTCCTTTTGGAAGACAATATTTTCTTTGTTTTTTAAACCAGCCGCTTTAACTAAAGCGTACATGTCAGGAAAGCGCTTGTCTTATTTAAATCCTATAAGACTTTATATTTTTATAAGTTTTGTGACTTTTTTAATGATCTCCTTATTTCCTAATAATCCCGAAAAAGAAATTACAGCCGCTGTTACAAAACAAAAACAAGTAATAATACCCACCATAGATTCCTTGCATATAGAAGAAAAGAGCGTAGATGGATTAACAAAGGTCGGGTTGCTATCGCAACAGAACAATGACACGATAAAAAAAATACTACAGCAAACAGATAAAATTGAAAAAATAAAGCAAGCCCAAACTACTGATTCTATTCCGAAAAAAGAAGTTGCTGATTTTGGATACAAATCCATCAACGAATTAGATTCCATCCAGAAACATGGAAGTAAAAAGATACAGGTAAGCGATACCGAATATTGGTTCCTGAAAAAATGGTTAACCGTTAAAGAAGAAAATACAAACGAACAAATTGTAGAAAAGTTCACTGAATCATTTACAAATAATTTACCGAAATTATTGTTTATGTATATGCCAGTTTTCGCCTTTGTTTTATGGCTTTTTCACGATAAGAAAAAATGGTATTACTATGATAGCGGAATCTTTACTCTGCATTATTTTTCATTTATTCTTTTACTGGTGTTGACCCTGTTTTTTATCGATAAAATCTTTATCCTATTTGGGAAAAACCCTATTCTAGAATGGGTACATTTTAGTTTAAAATCGTTGGGGATATTTTGGATGATTTATTATTTCTTTCCGGCACACCGTCGTTTTTACGGGGACAAATTTATAGTCTCCTTAGTCAAAAGTAGTGTTATAATCATTATTAATTCAGTCGTTATTACCTTACTATTAGTGCTTTTTGCATTATATACGTACAGTAATATTCACTAAAAAACCAACAATAATCCTGCTTAAAACTTTAGTTTAACGGCATGATAAGCTGCAATTAATTCAAAAGCTATTTATTGCTATTTAACTATCCATTGTCTTCCTCCAAATCGTTGTGGTTATCACCGCCGATGCTGTAGTGGTTATTCTCTTCATCCTCGCTTCCTATCTCCTCTTGCGCATCGTCTAATTCTGATCCTGGAATATCTAAATCTCCTCCTGACATATCTTCTTCGAAATTTTTTTCATTGAATTCTGTTCGGTTATTAATTTCAACCGGTATTTTCTTTTTAGTGATATCAGCAGGATTGATGTCCCCTTCCTTATGTCCCTTATTGTAGATATCTTCACTTGGCGGATAGTTTATAGAATCCGGTAATTTATCTTTATCTGCTTCTTCCGTTTTCTGAGATTTAGGACTTGGTTTATTATCTTTATTTTCCATCTTACTTAAGGTTTTAACTAATTGATATATAATACACTAAGTTAGTGATTAATTTACAAAAATAGCCGTTATCTCTTTGTTTAAATACAATGAGATAAGTAACCCCTTCTCATCAAAGTCCATTTAACGTAAGTTCAACACCTCTTATTTGTTTACAAATAAAACAGCTAGTATGTCAACCTAAAATACCATCCTGCTTATTATAGTTTGTACCTAATAAATGACTAAATTTATACTACTAAAATAGGGTGCTATTTTCATCTTGTTTTTTTCACTAATCTTAAAACAATACAAACATGAGTTTACTATCACAAAATGTTATTCCAGGAAATCACGGTAAAACTTTTGGAACAAACGCGATGGAAGAAAACGATTTAACAGCAATTAAAAATAGCCTGTTAGAATTAGAAGGAATTGTTGACATTATCCTGAATACTGAAATTTTTCCTCGAGAATTTACGGTACATACAAACCAAATCGTTTCATTAGCAGATATTGAACACAAAGTAAAAACCGTGGGGTTTCATGCTATCGCAAAAGAGACGTTTGAGCTATAGCAGTGCTCGGAAATAAACTACCTCCGAGGATAGCCTAGGGTACTACTAAAATAATTGCCATAGATTCACTGATTTTCAAAAAATTATTTTTTAATGTGTAAATCTGTGGCAAAAAAAAGCGAAACCGAATTACTAGCCGTTACAACTAAAAGATATCAAAAGATACCAAGGAGCTAGCTAGTTCAACTAAACAAGAGTATTCTCCACTACTCTTACTATGTTTCATAAAAATAATTATTCAAAAATTTGCTTGTTACCTAACCATATCGTAATATTGCAATATAAATATATAACGATGGGAATTACTAAAACAGAACACTTTACAGAAGAGCAAAATGAGTTAGCAATCTTAGCGAAAGCGATTGGACATCCTGCTCGTATCTCCATAATTCAGCATCTGATAAAAGTAAACAGCTGTGTTTGCGGAGACATCGTAAACGAATTACCTCTCGCTCAGCCCACGGTATCCCAACACTTAAAGGAATTAAAAAATGCCGGACTTATCAAAGGAAGTTTTGAAGGAAACGCTATTTGTTATTGCCTCGATGAAGAAGGCTTCAATAAAATACGAGGTTTTTTCAACCAAGTAAATACGTATTTAGAAAACAAAAAAAATCAATGTTGTTAATTTTTAAAATATAAAAAAATGAAGTTATCAGAAATTAAAAAACAGCTAAGCACATTAGAAAATGTAACTTTCCTATTGCCAAACGGCACTTATGTTCCAGAACATTTTCACGTTACTGAAGTAGGTTTAATTACCAAAAATTTCATTGACTGTGGAGGAAAAGTAAGAAACGAAACCGTGGTAAACTTCCAATTGTGGGATGCCAATGATTTTGAACACCGTTTAAAACCAAAGAAACTCTTGGATATTATTACACTATCTGAAAAAGTTTTAGGAATTGAAGACTACGAAATAGAGGTCGAATACCAAGCAGAAACTATTGGTAAATACGACTTAGGATTCAACGGAAAGGATTTTATATTATTGAACAAACAAACTGCATGCCTAGCAGAAGATGCATGCGGAATTCCGCAGGAAAAGCAAAAAACAAAATTATCTGAAATTCCAACACAAACGAATAGCTGTACTCCTGGTGGAGGTTGTTGTTAACTAAAATCTACTCCGTATATGTCTCAATTAAACACCAGTACATTCCCTTCGATAGAAAATGAAATTCGTTCTTTTCAATTCGGAACTATTTCTCCGGAAAGAAAAGCAATATTGCTTCCACTTATTGATTTTATTCAAGAGAAAGTTAGCAACGAACAAGACATCCGACTCAACTTTATTTGTACCCACAATTCAAGGAGAAGTCATTTATCGCAAGTATGGGCACAAACGGCGGCAGCACATTTTAATGTGAAAAACGTGTTTTGCTATTCGGGTGGAACAGAAGCTACGGCATTATTCCCGATGGCTGCCAAAACATTAGAACAAGCAGGATTCGAGGTAAACCCTCTTTCTGAAGGCACGAATCCCGTTTACAGCATTAAATATAGTGAGAATGAACATCCTATTATTGGATTTTCTAAAACCTATGACGACAGTTTTAATCCGCAATCCGCCTTTGCGGCAATATTGACTTGCTCAAATGCTGATAACGGCTGCCCTTTTATTGCCGGCGCTGAAAAACGCATCCCGATCACTTTTGAAGACCCAAAAGCGTTTGATAATACACCTCAACAAGAAGAAAAATACAAAGAAAGAAGCATCCAGATTGCAACGGATCTCTTCTATGTATTCTCACAAATAAAAAAATAATATGTCCGCAACTAATTGCACTCCTGCATTAAACAGAAAAAAACTAGGGTTTCTCGATAGTTATTTAACCCTTTGGATATTCCTTGCCATGGCATTAGGTGTTGCCATTGGAAACTTCTTTCCTTCTAGCGGAGATTTTATCAATTCCTTTTCCAGTGGAACCACTAATATACCGTTAGCAATTGGACTTATCCTAATGATGTATCCGCCATTGGCAAAAGTGAAATACGAACAAATGGGAGAAGTCTTTAAAAACACTAAAGTACTAGGTGCTTCCCTATTCTTGAATTGGGTTTTAGGCCCGATCTTAATGTTTGCATTGGCATTAATTTTCCTCAATGGCTATCCTGAATACATGATTGGCGTAATCCTAATCGGGCTCGCGCGTTGCATTGCCATGGTTGTAGTTTGGAACGACCTTGCTGATGGAGATAGAGAATATGCAGCTGGATTGATTGCCTTAAACAGCATTTTTCAAGTATTACTTTATAGTGTTTATGCATATATTTTCATCACCGTACTTCCTCCCTATTTTGGCTATACCGGTTTTGAAGTCAACATCAGTATTGGACAAATTGCCGAGAGTGTCGGTATTTATTTGGGAATTCCCTTTGCATTAGGAATCATCAGTCGATATGCTTTAATCCATTTAAAAGGAGAAGACTGGTTCCAGAATAAATATGTCCCTTTTATCTCCCCCATTACTCTTATCGCTTTATTATTTACAATTGTAATCATGTTTAGCTTGAAAGGAGAATTAATCGTTCAAATTCCTATGGATGTAGTTCGAATCGCCATTCCACTTGTCATCTACTTCACTTTGATGTTTGTATTGAGCTTCATGGTTGGGAAATACTTTGGCGCCGACTATTCCAAAAGTACCGCTATTGCCTTTACAGCCACAGGAAACAATTTCGAATTGGCCATTGCAGTTGCCATAGGCGTATTTGGCATCAACAGCGGACAAGCTTTTGCTGGTGTTATAGGCCCGTTAGTAGAAGTTCCGGCATTGATAGCCTTAGTGAATGTCGCTTTTTGGTTTCGAAAAAAATACTATCCAACTACGGCATAAAAATTAAAAACCACCCTTTTATCTAAAAATAAGAGGGTGGTTTATTTTTTAGGAGCTATTTCCCGTTATCCGCTGTATCTTTATACTTGCCGAAAACGGAAGCTATAAAGGATGCCGCTTCTACCGGGGCTAGGCATTTCGTGCTAAAATGAAACTCCAATTCATTCAAGATCTAAATCTTAAATGCAATAAAACAACTATATTAGCAGAACCGTTCGCATTGCTTAATGAGTAAAGTCAACAGTTAAAAAATTTAACTAAAGCTTAGTTGATTTACCAACCGTCAAATAAATGTGATTGTTGGGATACAGAAATTCCATCTTAGTGTTCTGTTTGTTAATTTTCATATCAACAGTACCTTTCTCATTTTCCAAGGAATAAAGTATGTAATTAGGATCGGGAGCATACACCACTGACTTCATAATTTTATACTTTAATTTCATATTAGTAAAAAAGAATATTCATTTCCTGAAATATCGCATTCTCCAATCTTAAAAGGAACTTCGTCAACACAATAGCGCTGCACATTAAACACTTGTTCTTGAGAATACATAGAACCCGACAACAATAAAAGTGCAATAAAATACTTCATGGTTTTTACTTTTCTTAAATTGTACTAGAGTAATACAATCCGATGCACTAATGCAAAACACATGCCACTAAAAAAAAACTTAGACTACAGCCTTATGCTTTTTTACTTAAAGGACCGCTTTCCTTCTTTAGGATATAAAAAAAAATCGTTTCTTTGAAAACTATTTTACAATAGCTAAGAAAATAAGATTTGAAGCTTATATCAAAATACAGATTAAAATAATTTTTATATAAATCATGGGTTTAAAAACAGACATTAACGCATTAAGACGAAAACTGATGCGTCGCCTTACGAAGAACGTCGGTGCTTCACAATTTGATCAAAATATCGATTTGACAAAGGTGGAGTTTAAAAAAATTCTAATTTGTAGACCCAACCCTAGATTAGGGAATCAATTGTTAATCACTCCGCTAGTACAAGATGTTATTGCAACTTTTCCAGACTGTGAAATAGATTTATTTGTCAATGGTGGTCTAGCACCTATTATTTTTAAAAATTACACCAACATAAATCGAATAATTCGTCTCCCAAGAAAACCTTTTAAAGAGATTACTAAATACGTTAAGGGATGGCTTTCCTTAAAAAAATACAGTTATGACATTGTGATAAATGTAGTAGAAAACTCTTCGTCTGGAAGATTATCTGCGCAATTTGTGAATTCAAAATATAAGTTTTTTGGAGATGATGTTGATGATATTCAATTAAAGCACAACGATTATGAGCATATTGCTAAATATCCCGTTTACAACTTTAGACATTACTTAACTAAACTTGGATTTAAAGAAAACAATAGCCCTCTTCCTAATTTAGACTTAAAGCTAAGTCCTTCAGAACTTGCGGAAGCCAAAAAGACACTATATACTATTGTACAAAACGACAAGAAGACCATTTGCATCTTTACTTTTGCTACAGCTGATAAATGCTACCCAGAGTCCTGGTGGGCACCTTTTTATGACCGATTAAAAGCGGAATATTCAGACTACAATATCATTGAAGTATTACCCGTAGAAAACGTTTCGCAAATCGGTTTCAAAGCACCAACATTTTACAGTAAAGACGTTCGCGAAATAGGTGCGCTTATGGCAAACACCGAAGTATTTATAGGAGGCGATAGCGGAATTATGCATTTGGCCAGCGCATCAAAAGTACCTACTGTTGGTCTTTTTTCTCGTGATAATATAAAGATGTATCAACCTTACGGAAACGGTAGTATAGCCATAAATACCAATACTGATTCTATTGATGATTACATTGCCGTATTAGACAAAATTCTTAGATAGTATAGCTTTTATAAATTCAATTACGTCGAATACCGTTTGCGTAAACCATAAAAAAAGAAGCCATCATGCTTCTTTTTTTATTTTATTACCAACCGTTATTTAATCCCTCTTTCAAGGCTTTATCATATTTATCCAAATCAAAACGATACAAGCTCGGAGCTTTATGTGCGCCGCCTTTTCTACTCTCGTCTAGACTCACAAGAATATCATACCGCAGCATTTTTCTATAGAAATTACCGCGATTCAGTTTTTTACCCAGAATAATTTCATACAGTTTTTGAAGTTCGGGCATCGTAAATTTTTCGGGCAGCAAATTATAACCTATCGGCTTATCATTTAACTGCTTTCGCAAAGTGGATAATGCCTTGTCAAAAATAATTTGATGATCCATCATAAATTCCGTTAATTCCTCTATTGGCATCCATTCGCAAGGATCAAAAACTTCATCAATAACTAAATTCACTTTAGAATAATCAACTAAAGCATAAAATCCCACTGAGACAAAGCGCTGCTTATTCCATAATGTATCAGAATACTCCTTAAAAAAACTTTCTGAACGATCTAAATCACCAAAAGTGCTAAATTGGCTCAAGTAAATATTTTCTGCCCCTGTACGGCTTTTAAGAATTCTACTAGCAGCCTCATTTAAATTTTCACGTTTTTTAATATAGCCCCCAGGAAGTCCTAACAATTGTTTTTCCTTCATTTTTAGAACTAATACTTTCAGTGCGCCATCGTGAAACCCAAATACAACACAATCGATAGAGATACTGGGCATGTATATTTCCCAAGACTCCTTCGACTTTTCTTCAATAATTTTTTTGAACTCCATATTATTTAATTGGCCGTAAAAATACGAAACTGATTATAAATCTATCTTTTAAAAACTGATAATCAGAAAAATATCCTTTTTTTATACAAATAACAAAGAAAAATTATTAATATTGCTTCATATTGAAGCAATAAAAGGCTATTAACAAAAAACAACCACATGAGAAGCAAATCAATTTCAACAATCGCAAAAACATCATTGCTTTCTGCATTAGTGTTTTCAGGAATTTCTTGGGCAAGCAACCCAGAGAAAAAAGCCCCAAAAAGCACTCCGATTATAACCGTAAATGGTTTTACATTTTCTGATCTAAATAGAAATGGAAAATTAGATAAGTACGAAGATTATCGACTCTCAACTCAAGACCGAATACAAGACCTTATAAATAAAATGACCGATGACGAAAAGGCAAGTATGCTTATCGGAATTGGAATGCCCGGATTTGATATGGTGGAAGCCAAATTTATTTCTGGTGGTTTTCAAGGAAAAGTTCCCGGAGCTGCAGGTGGAACATTTGAATTAAAACGATTAGGAATTCCTACAGTTGTAGTTTCTGATGGACCTGCTGGACTACGAATCAAGCCAACAAGAGATAATGACGTAAACACCTATTATGCAACTGCCTTTCCCGTTGGAACTGCCCTTGCCTCTACTTGGAATACAGAATTGATCAATAATGTTGGAAAAGCCATAGGTAACGAAGTGAAAGAATATGGAGTTGATGTATTGCTTGGACCCGGAATGAATATTCATAGAAACCCATTGTGTGGAAGAAACTTCGAATACTATTCTGAAGACCCGTTATTGACCGGAAAAATAGCCGCCTCAATTATAAATGGAATTCAATCCAACGGTGTTGGAACTTCTGCTAAGCATTATGCAGCTAATAATCAAGAAACAAATAGAATGAGTGTAAACGCACACATCAGCGAAAGAGCGATGCGTGAAATTTACTTAAGAGGGTTTGAAATCACGGTTAAGGAGTCGCAACCATGGACCATTATGTCTTCCTATAATCTTATTAATGGAACATATACATCTGAAAGAAAAGATTTACTAACCACAATATTGAGAGATGAATGGGGATTCAAAGGATTAGTAATGACAGACTGGTTTGGTGGATACAAAGGCTTTACATCGGCATTTGAAAAAGGTGCAGTCAATGATGTAACTGCACAATTATCAGCTGGAAATGATTTATTAATGCCTGGACTACCTTCACAAAAACAAGCTATTCTAGAGCATATGAAAAGTGGAAAACTATCTGCAGCGGTAGTCAACACGGATTTAACCAGAATCTTGGAATTGGTTTTTAAATCACCATCAATGAATAATTATAAGTATTCTGACAAACCGAATTTAAAAGAAAATGCTGAGGTTACCAGACAAGTCGCTGCTGAAGGAACAATTTTATTAAAAAATGATAATAATACATTACCATTTAATTCAAAAAAATCACCGTTGGCTGTTTTTGGAATTACTTCTTATGACTTTATTTCTGGTGGAACAGGAAGTGGTGATGTGAATGAAGCTTACAGTATCTCACTAATCGACGGTTTGACAAACGCAGGCTTTTCTATTGATACTGAATTAGAGGGAATGTACAAACCTTATGCAGCAGATAAAAAAGCACAAGAATTGGAACGTCGTGAAAGAGAAGGCGGCTTAATGGCCACTCCTCATCGTATCGCTGAATTGGAGTTAAGCAAACAAATATTGGAAAACAAAGCCAAATCATCTGAGATTGCACTAATTACAATTGGTAGAAATGCTGGTGAGAATGCAGACAGAAATGTGGAAAACGATTTCAATTTAGCTATTGATGAGGTAAATTTAATTGACAATGTAGCAGCGGCTTTTCATGCTCAAGGCAAAAAAGTAGTTGTTGTTTTAAACATCGGTGGTGTTATAGAAACAGCAAGTTGGAAAAATAAAGTAGATGCTATCCTATTACCATGGCAACCGGGACAAGAAGGAGGAAATTCTGTTGCAGATGTTTTTACAGGAAAAGTAGCCCCTTCAGGAAAATTAACAATGACTTTTCCCGTAAAATATGAAGATACACCATCTGCAAAAAATTGGATTGGAACTCCCGCTGAAAACCCTACAAGTGTAACGTACGAAGAAGGTGTTTATGTTGGATACCGTTATTTCAATACGTTTAAGGTAAAACCATCTTATGAATTTGGTTACGGATTATCGTATACTTCTTTTCATATTTCAGAAATAAAATTAAGTTCAAATACATTTTCGAATAAAATGGTCGTTACTGTGACCGTGAAAAACACAGGCAAAACAGCCGGTAAGGAAGTAGTTCAATTGTATCTTTCTGCACCTTCACAAAACATTGACAAACCTAGCTCAGAGTTAAAAGCTTTTGGTAAAACAAATTTATTACAAGCTGGAGAAAGTCAAACTATCGTTTTGACATTGAACCCTAAGGATTTGGCATCATTTGTTAGCAACAAAAACGCATGGATTGCTGAAGCCGGTTCTTATAAAGTGGCAATTGGAACTTCATCATTAGACATGAAGGAAACAGCAAATTTCACATTAGCAAAAGAAACTGTAGTTGAAAAAACAAACTCTTCATTTGCTTTGGACACAAAGTTTACAGATTTGAAGCACTAATTCCGTGACTACTTAATTTATAAAAATGGATTCGATGAAAGTCGAATCCATTTTTATATTACATAATCATTTGTTTTACTACTTTTACAACTCATAAAAAGAAAACTATGTCTGTCGCAAAAAAAGATTATAAAAGAATTACCACTAAGTCCTTAATTGAAATGAAAGCAAATGGAGAAAAAATCTCTATGCTTACCGCTTATGATTACACCATGGCTAAAATTGTGGATACAGCCGGTATTGATGTTATTCTTGTGGGTGATTCTGCTTCAAATGTGATGGCTGGACATGAAACAACTTTACCTATTACTTTAGACCAAATGATATATCACGCCTCTTCTGTTGTTAGAGCAATAGAAAGAGCCTTAGTAGTGGTGGATTTACCTTTTGGAAGTTACCAATCAGATCCTAAAGAAGCTTTGCGTTCATCAATCCGAATTATGAAAGAAAGCGGTGGACATGCCGTAAAACTTGAAGGTGGAAAAGAAATTAAAGAATCAATTAAAAAAATATTAAATGCAGGTATTCCAGTAATGGGACATTTGGGTTTAACACCGCAATCGATCTATAAATTTGGAACCTATACCGTTCGTGCCAAAGAAGAAGAAGAAGCTGACAAATTAGTTGAAGATGCTCAATTGTTAGAAAGATTAGGTTGTTTCGCTTTGGTTTTAGAAAAAATCCCTGCTCATTTAGCTGAAAAAGTAGCCAAAAGTATTTCGATTCCAGTAATAGGAATTGGTGCTGGAGGTGGCGTTGACGGGCAAGTACTTGTTATTCACGATATGTTAGGAATGAATAATGAATTTAGCCCTCGTTTCTTAAGAAGATACATGAATCTATACGAAGGAATGACAGCCGCTATTGGTCAATATGTTGCCGATGTAAAATCAAGTGACTTCCCAAATGACAAGGAACAATATTAAAAATAGAAAAGTCAATTCCTTAAAGTAATCTATTTTAAGGAGTTGCTATTAAAATAAGATAATCCCTCGCTTACAATACCTACATTATAAAAATTTATTTTGAAAATAATTTCGAACAAAAACAATCTCCAAGTATTACATGAAGACAACCATATTATTGTGGTGAACAAACGAGTAGGCGATATTGTACAAGGCGATAAAACAGGCGACAAACCTTTATCGGAGGTCGTAAAAGAGTATCTCAAAGAAAAGTACAATAAACCAGGAGAAGTTTTCCTTGGTGTAGTGCACCGTTTAGACAGGCCTACAACCGGAATAGTAGTTTTTGCCAGAACTAGCAAAGCGTTACCCCGCTTGAACGAATTATTCAAAAACAGGGAAACTCAAAAAACCTATTGGGCAATTGTAAAAAACAAACCCGCTAACTCTCAAGACAAACTGATTCATTTCATTAAAAGAAACGAAAAAAACAATACCTCAAAAGCGCACATAAAAGAAGTTCCTGACAGTAAATTAGCGAGCTTGGACTATACTATTTTTAAGGAACTGAACAATTACTTTGCATTAGAAATCAATCTGCATACAGGAAGACATCATCAAATTAGAGCGCAACTTTCATCCATAGGCTCTCCAATAAAAGGAGATTTAAAATATGGTTTTGACCGAAGCAATCCTGATGGTGGCATCCATCTGCATGCCCGAAAATTAGTTTTTGTTCATCCAGTCTCCAAGGAAACGCTATCCATCATTGCCCCAGTACCGAATGAAGTTATTTGGAATGCATTATAATTTTAGTTGAATAAAAAATCATTTTTAAAATTTAAGAATTAACTTGCATAGAAATTAATTATCCAAATTTATAATGAACTATAAGACTAATATCGAATATAGAAAAGAGACTTTAATAAAACTGCTCAATACTATTATAATTCATGAAGATGAGATCATTAAAGCTTTATATGATGATTTCAAGAAGCCTGCTTTTGAGGCCGTTCTAACGGAAACCAGCTATGTTATTTCGGAATTAAAGGACACCATCAAGAATATACACAAATGGGCAAAGCCAAAAAGGGTTTTTCCATCACTGCTAAATTTTCCTTCTAAAGATTATATTTACAAAGATCCTTATGGAAAAGTATTAATTATTGCTCCATGGAATTACCCGTTCCAGTTGGCTCTTTGCCCTTTGGTTTCTGCAGTTGCTGCCGGAAATCAAGTAGTCATCAAACCTTCTGAATTAACGCTTAATACATCCGCTATTATTGCTAAAATAATAGCAAAAACGTTCCATGTGAATCACGTTGAAGTTATTCAGGGTGGTGTCGATGTATCCAAAAATTTACTTTCGCAACGCTGGGATTATATCTTTTTTACCGGAAGCGTTCCCGTGGGAAAAATAGTTGCCCAAGCTGCAGCAGAACACCTCACTCCCGTAACATTGGAACTTGGAGGAAAAAATCCGTGTATTATTGATGAAACTGCTAATTTGAAATTGGCAGCCAAAAGAATTGTTTGGGGAAAATTCATTAATGCGGGACAAACCTGCATTGCTCCAGATTATATCATGATTCAGAAAGACATGAAAAGTAAGTTTATCGACTATATGAAAGAGGAAATAACCGCTGCATATAGCAATAAACCAGAAGAATCCCCTGATTTTGCTAGAATTGTCAATGTTAAAAATTGGAGTCGATTAACCGCGATGATTGACAACGACAAAGTCATTTTTGGTGGCCAATCTGATGAATCGGACTGTTATATAGCGCCAACCCTTATTGATGAATCTGATGTTGACAGTCTTATTATGAAAGACGAAATATTTGGCCCGTTGTTACCTATTCTTGAATATTCCAGTGATGCGGATATACACGCCGTGATTTCAAAATATGAGAAACCATTGTCTTTATATATTTTTACTGAGAATAAAGTATTTGCAAAACAAATTATTCAAAACTACTCTTTTGGAGGAGGTTGTATAAATGACACAGTAGTTCATTTTTCAAATAAACGTTTGCCTTTCGGAGGTGTAGGTCATAGTGGCATTGGTGCCTATCATGGGTCGTTAAGTTTTGACACTTTTTCACATAAAAAATCAATTGTAAAAAAAGCAAATTGGCTGGATTTACCAATGCGATATGCACCGTATAAAGACAAATTAGCTACAATCAAGAAATTACTTAAATGGATTTAATGAAAGAGAAATCAGTAAGCGAAGCCATTCAATACAGACGCTCCGTGCGGGTCTTTAAAGATGAAGCCCTTGATAATGAGAAAGTAAAAGAATGTATCCGTCTGGCTACACTCGCCCCTACAAGCAGTAATATGCAACTCTGGGAATTCTACCAAATTACCTCAGCCGATGTTCTAGAAAAGCTCACGCAAGTAAGCTTTAATCAAAATGCAGCAAAAACTGCCAAGCAAATGGTTGTCGTGGTGGCTAGAAAAGATCTTTGGAGAAAAAGAGTACAGTCTAACGTAACTTTTTTAAAATCACAGTACGGTGAAAAATCAGCTACTGACTATTCGAAAAGAGAAAAATTTGCCCTGAACTATTATCAGAAAATTGTTCCAACGCTCTACTTTGATTTCATAGGAATCTTGGGAGCCGTAAAATTTCTTATTTTTCAAATCATCGGACTATTTAAACCTATTTACAGACAAGCCCGAAGAAGCGATATGCGAATAGTAGCTCAAAAAAGTGCTGCATTAGCCGCGCAAAACTTTATGATTAGTATGGCTGCCATAAATTATGACACCTGCCCTATGGAAGGTTTTGATTCTCTAAGGGTAAAAAGAATATTAAATTTACCGGCTGCAGCTGAAATAAATATGATTATCGGCTGCGGAATTCGAGAAGAGTCCGGCGTTTATGGGGAACGATTCAGAGTTCCCTTTGAAGAAGTCTATTTTAAATTATAAACCAACTTTACTATTTTAAACCACTATTAAACCCAATAAAAAATGAATCTAAAAAAAGACCGTATAGAAGAAATAGTACGCAATGGCTATCAATTAGATTTTGCGAATGTTTTCAACAAAGCATTTGAAAATTATAAAAAAATAGCCCTATATGCAGGACTCATGATATTTGTATTTATGGTAATTTTAATGGCAATCATAGCAAGTGTGGGTATAAGTCTTTTCGGAATAGCTGCACTATCTCAGGAATCATTTCAAGAGTTAAGCCTAAATCTGAAAAACATTAGCGGAGTCTATCTAATTATTTATATGGGAGTATCGATTTTCTTTTCCTCTTTAATTAGTCCATTGCAAGCCGGACTAATTAAAATGGCTTACTGCGCTGAAAGAGATGAGGAATTTCACGTTTCAACCGTTTTTAGTTTTTATAATGCAAAGTATTTTCTGCAAATTTTTGTTGCAACATTTCTAATTTTGATCTGCAGCCAAGGAATAGAAATGGCCTTAAATTATAGTGGTATTAGACTGGTAGGAAGCATGATTTCAGTTGCTATATCTTTTTTTACAATACTAACTATTCCACTTATCATTTTCAGCGACCTAAACGCATTAGATGCGATAAAATATAGTTTTTCAATTGTATTAAAACAACCTCTAATCCTTCTTGGCCTTATACTTGTAGCAATTATTGGATCAATGGTTGGATTTATTGGATGTTGCATTGGAGTGTTTTTCACTCTTCCATTCATGTATTCCATGTACTATGCTATGTACGACGAAATTATCGGATTTGACAATGAGGAAGAAACAGAGACATCTAATCTATTGTAAATAATACGAAACGCGATTTAATTTATTATAAGTAAATCGCGTTTATATTATAAAAAAATCATTAAATTACTAACCTATAAATTTCAATTTTACAATTCAAAAATATATTCTCTATGGTATTTTACTATAGCCTTTTTTATACTATTATTTCAGATTACAGTTCCTTTTGTTGGATAAGCTCTCTAAAAGCAATACTGTCATCTGCGGTCTTCACTGAAATAATCATTTCAAACGAAACCTCTATATTATGGGGAGGGTTACTCCTTTTCATTGCTCATTTATTTTTTACTCTTAAGAATACAAAAAACAAACTAAAGAGTACATTAATTGAAAAAAACAATGAAGAATATCTACGTAATAAAGAATACCAGCTTTATCTTCTATTCTTAGGAGTTGTAAATATTATAGCTGAAATTAATTATGAAATTTTTAGTGTCAGGCCCAAAAGTTTGCTCATATTAAATATCAGTACTGCATTATTCTTTATAATTATATACTTACTTAGTACGAAGTCATCTTTTCTTTTTCGGAACATCCGAACTATCTTCATTGTATTTTATCTATTCTATTTTACGATGATTTGTAGAAATTTACTTTTTAGATCGACCGACATTATACCTGTCATCGCTTTTATAATGAATTTTTATTTTGCGTACATCATTTTTAAACCTATAAAATTATATTGGTATTTTGTGGCATTTGTTTTTTCATACATTGCTGTTGTTACTTATTTTGAAATGCTACCCATTAAAACAACTATAGCATTATTCAATTTTTCTATAATTGTTTTTACGATAAATTATATTCAGCATATCATAGCTCTAAATATTAGGGACAAATTCCGTTTTTCAGATCAAATAATAAATAATGGGAACTCTCTTATTGTTGTATCCACTAGAAACGGAGAAATTTTATTCTGTAGCGAAACGATTACTCCTATTTTAGGGTATTCTGTAGATGAGGTTATGGGAATGCGATTCTGGGAGGTAACTGAAGATCCAGACTTTACTGGTGCAAAATTTCATGAAAACACAACTTCTGAAAGAGTTTTTGTAAGGAAACTAAAGACTAAAAATGGAACATACAAGCATATAGAATGGCATGATAAAAGATATACTGAGGATCTAATAATTGGTATTGGACATGAAGTTACTCAACAAATAGAAACACAAAAAAGATATGAAAACATAGTTGAATCTGCTTATGATATAATTTATGAACTAGACCGTTATGGCGCCTACGTCTTTATAAATAAAAACTCCGAGATAATAACTGGGTTTAGTCTAACAGAATTGTATAGTTCTAAATTTGAGCGTTTAATCAAAGATGGTTATCAACAAAGAGTCCTTGAATTCTATACCAATTCTACAGAAGAAATGGAAAGCTTCCCTACTTTTGAATTTCCTATCATTAAAAAAAATGGAGATGAAATATGGCTTTCTCAAAAGGTAACAATCAATAGAGATGAAAACAGAAAAATAACAGGATATTCAGTAATTGCTAGAGATATTACTTTCCTAAGAACCATTGAAAAAGAAAAAGCAGAACGACAATTAAAAAATCTAAAATACAGCGCTGCTTTAAAAGGGTTCACTGCAAAGAGTTATTCTAATAACGAAAGCTTAGAATACAAACTGCAAACAATTTTAGAAACCACCGCTAAAACAATAGGAATCAATCGTGCGGGTTACTGGAACTATTTTGAAGACAGGATTAGTTGTGTAAAACTATATGATTTTAAAAGTAATACATTTTCATCCGAGCAAGAGATAACAAAAAAATCATCTCCAAAATACTTTTCAACAGTTGAAAACAAAATACAAATTGTCGCTTCAGATGTCTGTACAAATGAAATTACTAAGGAATTATGTGTTGATTATATTCAAGAAAACAACATAGTTTCACTTATCGATACCCCCGTTTTTATTAATGGTGAATTAAAAGGAATTCTTTGTATTGAAGCTACTGAAGACGTGAAGCAATGGGATAATGAAGACATCAATTTCTCACGATCTGTTTCTGATATTATTGCAATAGCATTTGAGTCTAAAATGAGATTGGACATCGAAAACAGATTGACTTATAAAAGTGAGTTACTGGCAGCAATGACCCAATGCACAGAAAAATTTTTAAATAGTAAAGATATTGCCGATATTTTTTCTGATGTATTGATTATTATGGGGAATGCTACCAAATCACATCGTGCCTATTACTATGAAAACGATCCTTCTACTAATTTAATTAGCCAGAAATACAGATGGATAATGAACAATACAACATTAACCGAAAATAACCCTAAACTTCAAAATATACCGTATGATTACTTCGAAGAATTAATTGAACCGATATTAAACAATAAAATTTACGAAGCGACCGTATCCAAAATTAAAAATGAATCATTAAAAAATAAGTTGATTAATGTAGATGTAATTTCATTGATCCTTTTCCCAATTTTCATAAAAAATAAATTTCATGGCTTTTTAGGATTTGATGATACCTCCGAAGAAAAGAAATGGACTGAAGACGAAGTTAATATTCTGCAAACATTAGCCAGAAACGTTGCCTCCTCTATTGAACGTATCGCCGGAGAAACAGCAATTTATGAGAGTGAAGAAAAATTCCGTTTATTAGCCAATAATATCCCAGGCGCTGTTTATCTTTCAGACAATGATGAAAAATTTACCAAAATATATCTCAATGATGAGATTAAAAAGTTAACAGGTTATGATAAAATCGAATTCTTGGAAAAAAGAATTTTTTATATCGACCTAATTCACCCTGAAGATTATGAAAGAGTACTTGGTGAATCTAGAGAGAAGCTATCCAAATCTGAACCTTTCCATTTCACGTACCGCATCTTAAATAAAGCTGGTGAAATCGTTTGGGTAGAAGAGTTTGGTGATGCTGTAATCCACAATGGCAAAATCACTTATATTGAAGGCATAATGCTGGATATCACTAAAAGAAGAATGACGGAAGATGCCATAAAAGGGCTTGAATATGCTGAAGCTGCCAATAAAGCCAAGTCAGAGTTTCTGGCTAATATGAGCCATGAAATCAGAACTCCTTTAAATGGAATCATAGGTTTTACTGATCTATTGATGAAAACTAAGCTTGAAGAAGTCCAGGAAAAACATATGATTACCGTTAATCAATCTGCTCATTCCTTATTAGGAATTGTAAATGACATCCTCGATTTTTCTAAAATTGAAGCGGGCAAACTTGATTTGCACGTCGAAAAACATAAAATTGAAGACATTTTAAACCAAATTATTGATTTAATCCATTACGAATCCAATCAAAAGAAGCTACAACTAGACCTTGTAGTAGCGCCAGAAATACCTGCTTATTTTTGGGTAGATAGCATTAGGTTAAAACAAATCCTAATCAATCTTTTAGCTAATGCCGTGAAATTCACAGAAAAAGGATTTGTAAAACTGGGCATTTCACTAATCAACGGTACTAATTCTAACAGCAAAATCCGTTTTGCTGTGCTTGATACCGGGATTGGAATTTTAAAGGAAAATCAAAAGAAAATATTTAAAGCTTTCTCCCAAGAAGACAGCTCCACAACTAAAAAATTTGGAGGTACTGGTTTAGGCCTAACAATTTCAAACAAATTACTAGGACTAATGGACAGCCGCTTGCAACTTAGTAGCAAACTTGGAGTTGGTAGTACCTTTTATTTCGATTTGGACTTACAAACAACTAATGAGCCAGAAGTAGAAACTATACTTATAAGCGATAAAGAAGTTGTTGACCATTTTGCTTTTCAAACTGATGCTCGATTGGAAGCATTAAAAGTAATGCTCGTTGAGGATAATAAAATTAATATGTTATTGCTCAAAACAATTATTAAAAATGTACTTCCCAAGGCCGTTATTCATGAAATCCCAAATGGATTAGAAGCTGTAAAAGAGTTTGAAAATATTTTACCGGATATCATATTTATGGATATACAGATGCCAATAATGAATGGGTATGAAGCTACAATAGAAATAAGAAAATTAAAATTAGGTGCATCAGTTCCAATAATAGCGATCACAGCGGGCACTGGAGCAGAAGTAAATGACAAGTGTATTGCGGCAGGGATGAATGATTATATTTCAAAACCCATTATAAAGCGAGTGATAGAAGACACTTTATTAAAGTAGGTAACTTCGTAGAAGCACAAAAAGTTTATTTTTAATTAAAAAATTATATATCTTCGATACTCTTTTATAAAAAAAGCATCAAAAATTGAAATCATATGAAGTGGAAAGGACGTAGACAAAGTGACAATGTAGAAGATAGAAGAGGAATGTCTTCAGGTGGTAAAACAGTTGTAGGAGGAGGTATTATAGGGATTATAATACTATTGATAAATGTTTTTGGAGGTGAAAATGCCCAAATGCTTACGCCAGTTTTAGAACAAATGAATCAAGGACAAAGTACTCCTACCGAACAACGGGATCTAACTGCAAAAGAACTGGAAGAGCAAGCCTTTGTGGAAACATTGCTCGCAGATAATGAAGATGTTTGGACTAAAATTTTCAATGAAAATAATTTGAATTACAAAAAACCAAATATTGTATTATTCATTGGTGGAGTTGAAACCGGGTGTGGTAATGCATCATCTGATTCAGGTCCTTTCTATTGTCCTGCAGATCAAAAGGTATATATGGATTTAGCTTTTTTCGAAGAATTGAAAACTCGTTTTGGAGCTCAAGGCGGAGATTTTGCTACTGCATATGTAATCGCACATGAAATAGGCCATCACGTACAAACATTATTAGGTACTTCTGATAAAATGAGACGGTTACAGCAAGGTAAAAGTAAGGCTGAAGCCAATAAATTATCTGTGGCATTGGAATTACAAGCTGACTTTTATGCAGGAGTTTGGACACATTACAACCAGAAAATGAATAACATACTGGAAGATGGAGATCTTGATGAAGCATTAAGTGCTGCACATGCCGTAGGCGATGATGCTATTCAATCTAAGATGCAGGGACATATTGTGCCGGAATCCTTTACACACGGAACATCTGAGCAAAGAAAATATTGGTTTATGAAAGGCTATAAAACGGGTGACATCAAACAAGGAAATACTTTTGACGAAATAAGATAAAAATAAAGACACTAGAATTATTAAAAATCGGGACTCGCTCCCGATTTTTTACGTTTTAAACTACTTCATAGAATGATAACAAATTTTCTTTAAAGCAAAAAAAAATATTATTTAAAATACCATTCATCGACACTTTCCATACAGTCGTCTCTATAAAAATACCTGTTGACTTATAAAAATCATTGCATTTGTTTATATCAATAACTTTATATCAAATAAGTAAACGATATGAAAAACACAAATCAACTAGGATTATGGATGGATGACTCTGTTGCCTATTTAATACAGTTTACCACAAAACCTTTTACAATTCAAACAATTGTGCGTGAGTTCCAAACAGAAGAAAAAAAATCAAACCCTTTAAAAAAAATTTTATTACTAAGTCGTTATAAAGAAACCAGTTTAAACAAACATTATAATAAAATGGGTAAGGAGCTGTTAAAATATGAGAAAATAGTCCTCTTTGGCCCTTCTACCTCTAAACTTGATTTTTTTGACTTTTTAAATGAAGACGAACGTTTTTTGAAATTAAAAATAGAAATCAAGGACGCTGATAAAATGAATGTAAATCAACAGCATGAGTTTATAAAAGAATACTTTGAACAACATTAATATTCTTACATTACAATAATATATCATAGCTTAATAGTAGTCCAAAAGCAATTGTTATAAACTACTTTAATAATTACATTCTCGATAAAGTTATACTATCAATAACTTCATTATTTGACTTGGCATGACCATTCTCCTCCTTGCCCTTCCTTTATTAGATTGAAATGAAATCAATTTTATATTTCAACAAAGTGAAACATTCAAACCAGATAGGAAAAATTAGCAGTATCTTTGCCAGCTTAAGGAAGTAAGCTAAATAATAGTGTTTACTTCATAAACATAATTTATGTCATTTAACTCATTAGGCTTATCTGATGCTTTATTAAAAGCCATCAGCAAAAAAGGGTACACAACCCCTTCTCCAATACAACAAAAAGCAATTCCACCAATTTTAGAAGGAAAAGATGTATTAGCATCTGCACAAACAGGAACAGGAAAAACAGCAGGTTTCACGCTACCAATATTACAGACATTATCGCAGGGAAAACACTTAAGCCACAGACCTATTCGTGCCTTAATATTAACTCCAACGAGAGAATTAGCTGCTCAAATACTTGCTAATATAAAAGAATACGGTGAATTTTTAGATTTACGCTCCGCCGTTATTTTTGGAGGTGTAAACCAGAAGCCACAAGTAGCTCAACTACGACAAGGTGTCGATATTTTAGTTGCCACTCCAGGTCGATTAATCGATTTACAAAATCAAGGTTTACTTACGCTTTCAAAAGTGGAAATCTTAGTTTTAGACGAGGCAGATCGAATGTTAGACATGGGTTTTTTAAGAGACATTGAGCGCATACTGAAGGTATTGCCTGCAAAAAGGCAAAACTTAATGTTCTCTGCAACATTCTCAAAAGATATTAAGAAATTGGCAATGGGTATTTTGCATAAACCCGTTTCCGTTGAAGCTACACCAGAAAACACTACTGTTGATGCTATTACTCAAAAAGTATATCCTGTTGCGAAAGAGAAAAAAACAGAATTGATTATTAAATTGATTACTGAAGGAAACTGGAAACAGATTTTGGTATTTACTCGAACAAAACAAGGTGCAAATAAACTTACTGAAAGCATGATTAGCGCTGGTATTCAAGCAGCAGCAATTCACGGAAATAAGGGACAAGGGGCACGAACAAAAGCTTTAGCTGGTTTTAAAAACGGGAATATAACCGCTTTAGTAGCTACAGATATTGCGGCTCGTGGTTTGGACATTCCATTATTACCTCATGTTGTAAATTTTGAATTGCCTAATATTCCTGAAGATTACGTTCACCGTATAGGTAGAACAGGAAGAGCTGGAGCAAATGGAGAAGCGATTTCTTTATTTAGCCCAGACGAAACTACTTTTTTACGCGATATCGAGAAATTGATTGGTATGAAATTGCCTATCGAAAATATCGCAGGTTTTGAGCCAGATCCTAAAGCATCAACTCAACCTATTAAGCAAGGACAAGGCAGGCAACAACGCAATTCAACGCCAAAGAAACCAAAAACAGAATCTACAAACCGAAGCAGCAATAATAGCTTTGGTCCTAGACGTCCTAATACTAGTAATGACAGACGTTCAAACTAAGAAGTTAAATTTTCTTTTTTTTAGGAGCAGAATGATTTCGTTTTTTTAGACGTCTTCTCCCGCTATACACTACAATCCTTGTGAGGGCTAAACACTAGCCCACACAGGGATTTTCGTTTCTATCGGGGCTATTTAGAGCGCTTAATTTTCAATAATAACATTTTGGAAATACATCTCACAATTCTAAAACACTCAGATAATTTGTAATAAAAATATTATTTATATATTTGTTTAGAAACCGCTACGCAATAGCAACTATCTACCCGGTAGCTGTAATATTTTAGAATGTATATCTAAAAAAGGAAATCATATGAACAAACAGGAGTTTAATGACTTACAAAATAAATTTGGTGAGGAAACTAAAAAAAGAAAGTTTCAAAAAGTCTTCAATTTCTTTTCAACTCTAATTTCTATACTTGGAATAACAGTTATATCTTATTACTTTCTCGAAACATTTTTTATAAAAAATGATACTCAAAAATTAAAAATAGAAAATCAAAATATACAACTTCAGAAGCGTATAACTGAGTTAGAGAATAAGCTGAGAACAAAGGACACAGCTATTTCCATTACATCAGCAACTGAAAACCGAATTCAAGAATTGGAAAAGAAGATTGAGACGTTGAACAATATTATTATTGAAAATCCTGAGAAGTCATTAACAATTCCACTTTTAAATAAAGATATTGAAAACATCAAAAGAGAAAACGAGTTACAAATTGAATTAATTAAGGATAAAGTTGAAAGCGTTGTAGATTTAAATAAGTGGATTCTAGGCTTAATATTTTCGTTATTAATTACAATTGTAATCTCAAACTTGGCCAAAAATAAATCAAAGAATAATCTAGAAGAATAAATTTAATGATTTTTATCTAATGCAAAGTAAAGGCATAGTCTCAAGACTTTGTTTGAAATTTTAATATTCTTAAAAATCCCAAACGATACAAAAGTCTACTGCCTTTTCTCGTAAATGTCTCAAGAATTGATTAAAAATCTGAAATCCGTTCCTCTTTATACTGAAAACAATTATTTCAAAATACAACACTAATTTAAAGAATTAATTTACGAATAAGTATTCTATTCGTACTTATTCAAATCTAGCTCAAGAATAGTACCCACTCTGCTAAACTCTTCATTAATCTTTGCATTCAAGATTAGTTCTTCATTTGTTATTGGATGGTTAAAAATTAACTGATGTGCATGAAGCATCATTCCTTTCATTTCAAAATTCTCCAACCATAATTTATTTTGTTTGTTACAACCATGTGGACGACTTCCTAAAATGGGATGAAAAATATGTTTGAAATGTTTTCGTAATTGATGCATACGTCCAGTTTCAGGAATCGCTTCTACCAAACAATATCGTGAAGTTGGTTGATTGTTAAATTCTAACTCAATTTCGGTACTTTGCAATCGATGAAAGTATGTTATTGCGTTTTGTATTATGCCGTCATCATTGGTTAAATCATAATCAATCGTTAGTTCTTCGGGTGACCAACCACGTAAAATTGCTAAGTATTTTTTTTCGACTTCGCGTGTGGCAAAACGATCATTCATAATTTTTAAAACATCTTTATTCAACGCAAATAACAAGACACCAGATGTTTTGCGATCTAATCGATGAATAGGATAAACGTGTTGCCCTCCTATTTGATTTCTCAATTCTTGAATAGCAAAAACTTTTGCATCGCGCGCGTAAAATGATTTGTGGACCAACAATCCACTTGGTTTATTAATTGCTATAATATATTCGTCCTGGTAAAGAATTTCTAACATTTGGCAAAAATAAAAGAGATTTCGATAGAAAACTCTTTTATGACTTATTTATTTCAATACTTTTCTTTTTTCATTTTAGCTCGAGAAACAAAATAGAAGATTACGATTGCTAAAACTGTTATTAAAATTTTATCCCCCGCTGGCGCAGATTTTCCATCCGTACCCATTCCAATAATAAATCCCATTACGTAAGCAAATAATGTGATTCCTCATTCTACGGAATGACAAAATAGTGGGTTTTTATACTTAACTCTAAATCAACCCAACCAACCATCACGATCTAAGCTTCTATACTGAATTGCTTCAGCAATATGGGACGAAACTACGGTAGGAGCGGCATCAAGGTCGGCGATAGTTCTAGCTACCTTCAAAATACGATCGTAGGCCCGAGCAGAAAGATTCAGTCGCTCCATTGCGGTTTTTAAAAGTTGTTTAGAAGTATCATCAAGAGCACAATATTCCCTAATGTGCTTGGTGTTCATTTGTGCATTGTAATGTATGTTGTCCATTTGCTCAAAACGTGCGGATTGTAATTCTCGCGCTGCCGTCACTCTTTTTCTTATATCAACACTACTCTCCGCCTTTTGATCATCTGATAATTTTTCGAAAGGAACGGGAGTCACTTCGATGTGAATGTCTATTCGATCCAGTAACGGCCCCGAAATTTTACTCAAATAGCGCTGCATCTCATGTGGAGAAGAAGTTTGTGGAGAATCAGGATCGTTAAAAAAACCACTCGGACTTGGATTCATACTCGCAACCAACATAAACGACGAAGGATAAGTCACCGTAAACTTGGCTCGCGAAATCGTTACTTCTCTATCTTCCAAAGGTTGACGCATAACTTCTAACACATCTCGTTTAAATTCTGGTAATTCATCCAGAAACAAAACCCCATTATGTGCCATCGATATTTCACCCGGTTGCGGATAACTTCCCCCACCAACAAGCGCAACATTTGATATCGTGTGATGCGGGCTTCTGAAAGGTCTTTGATTCATCAGACCAACCTCTTTCAATTTACCCGCAACACTATGAATTTTAGTAGTTTCTAATGCTTCTCGCAAAGTCATAGGAGGCAAAATACTTGGCAATCGTTTGGCGAGCATCGTTTTCCCAGCACCAGGAGGTCCTATTAAAATAATATTATGCCCACCCGCAGCGGCTATTTCCATGCAACGTTTAATACTCTCTTGTCCTTTTACATCCGAAAAATCAAACTCTGGAAAATCTAAATCCTTATAAAATTCGGCTCTGGTATCTATTGTTGTTGGTTCTAAAGTTCCTTTTCCTTCTAAGAAATCGATAACTTCCTGAATATTCTCAACACCATACACGTCTAATCCAGTAACGATAGCTGCTTCTTTCACATTTTGCTTTGGAAGAAAAAAACCTTTAAACCCCTCTTCTTTGGCTTTGATGGCAATAGGTAATGCCCCTCGAATGGGTTGTAAGCTACCATCCAGCGACAACTCGCCCATAATGATATATTTATCGACATCAATCGCCTTAATTTGCTCAGACGCAACAAGGATTCCGATAGTCAAAGTTAAATCATAAGCTGAACCTTCCTTCCGCAAGTCGGCAGGAGCCATATTAATCGTTATCTTTTTTCCGGGCATGGAGTAACCATTATTCTTTAGAGCAGCAGCAATTCTATAGCTACTTTCTTTGATGGCGTTATCTGGCAACCCCACTAAATGATATCCAATTCCTTTATCAATATTCACTTCGACTGTAATTGTTGTAGCTTCTACTCCAAATACGGCACTTCCAAAAACTTTAACTAGCATAGAAGATAATTTTATTAAAAATAATGAATTTTAATATACCAATCCTCACAATTTTTAGAATTACATAAAACAATTAGCAAGCCGCCGTTCGCCGATGTATAATAGTAATTCATAACGTAGAATAACACAATCAGTCCAAAAAACAGCTTCGGCTTTTTGCTTATTTCAGATTAAACACGAAGGATAAACAATTCATTCAGCTTAAAAACGAAAAACACATAACTAATTGAATTTCAAATAATTTAATCGATTTTTTAAAACAGATTCTAGTTTGTTTCTATGCCTCGAAAATGTCATTTATGAATCGAGCAAAAAGAGTCTTATTGCTTCCTTAATAGCTTTTTGGATATATTTTCTTATATTTGCCGCTAATAATTTGCTTTTTCGGGGTTAAAAACGAATTATTATCAATAATTCTTACAGCCAAATCTAAGATTTCATAATCCTGAAATCAACTTGAAAAAACATACCTTTTTTGCAGTTCGCTGCATCTTTTGCCTTTTGGAAAAATTCCATTTGCAGGCTACTAAATAATCTGAATTAACAAGAAATGCACATAATAGATTATATAATCTTTGTCGTTTACATGCTGGCTATGTTAGGTGTTGGTCTCTATTTTTTCAATAAAAATAAAACTGCCGAGGACTTTTATGTTAGTGGAAGAAACATGAGCAGCTGGCATATTGGACTATCTGTAGTCGCTACTGATGTTGGTGGTGGATTCTCAATTGGACTGGGAGGACTTGGTTTTACGATGGGAATATCCGGTTCTTGGATGCTATTTACAGGACTTCTTGGTGCTTGGTTAAGTGCCGTATTCCTAATCCCGAAAGTAAGCCAGTTGGGACACAAATATAAATTTTTCACTTTCCCTCAAATCTTCGGTCATTTTTACAATGGAAAAGTCGCTCTTTTAGCTGGTATTATTTCTGCAATTGGGTATATCGGATTCACCAGTTCTCAGGTTTTGGCTGGAGCCAAATTAGCTTCGGCAACAATTGACGGTTTGAATATTCAAACTGCCTTAATTGTCATGGGAGTTATTGCGGTGGCTTATACTTCTATTGGAGGATTAAAAGCAGTGATTTACACTGATACGATTCAATGGTTAATCCTTATAGGTGGATTAGTTTTTATAGGAATACCAGTTGCTTATAATGCAGTAGGTGGATATGATGCCATTAAAGAAACATTAGATCCTAAATATTTATCACTGACTAATGTAACTTGGTATCAATTACTAAATTGGTCCGTCACCATTATTCCTATTTGGTTTGTGGGTATGACGCTATACCAAAGAATTTATGCCAGTAAAGGGGAAAAAGAAGCAAAGAAAGCCTGGATAATTGCCGGAGTTTTCGAATGGCCTATAATGGCGTTTATGGGAGTTATTCTTGGAATGCTAGCAAAAGTAGCTGCAACCAAAGGCATGTTTGACGGAATTACAGACGCTGCGTCAATGGACAGCGAAATGGGATTACCTATTTTACTAGCTACCATTTTACCGATCGGGTTAATGGGGTTGATGCTTTCTTCCTATTTTTCGGCCATACTTTCTACCGCCGATAGTTGTTTAATGGCTGCTTCGGGAAATATCGTTACTGATATTATTGCTAAATTTTCTAAAAAAGAGTTAACTCATAAAAAAGAACTTCAGCTTTCTCAGATCGTAACCTTACTAGTTGGAATTTTTGCGATTTTATTGGCTTCTCAAATGCAAAACGTACTGGAACTGATGCTCTACTCCTACGCCTTTATGGTTTCTGGATTATTCATCCCCGTTCTAGGTGCTTTATTTTGGGAAAAAAGCCACCCAATAGCCGCTTTTTGGAGTATGCTTTTCGGAGGAGCAACCACAATTTTACTTATAATTACCGAAAATAAGTTACCTTTAGGAATAAAATTACCCGAACATTTAGACGCAAATATTTACGGAATAAGTATTTCACTATTATTGTTCGTTACAATATCAATTTATCATCATAACAAAAAAGAAAAACAAAATGGAATTCAAAATAATTAATAGCACTTCAGGAGAAGACAAAACATATACAAATCAAATTATTGCTCAGTTTCTTTTTACTCATTTAGAAGAGTATGGAGATAAAGTTGAAGACATTTTAAAATGTATCGCTTACGTTATGAACCCTGATAAAGGAGGGAATATAGTAGTAGGTTTAGACGAAGATAAAATTGTTGGTGTTGTTATTCTAAACAATACAGGGATGAAAGATTTTATCCCAGAGAATATTTTAGTGTATATAGCTGTTGACAATAGCCAACGCGGTAAAGGATTTGGAAAAAAATTGATGCAAAAAGCAATCTCTATTGCTGAAGGAAACATAGCACTTCACGTAGAGCCAGACAATCCAGCTAAAGGATTATATGAAAAATTAGGTTTTACTAATAAATACCTAGAAATGCGTCTTATCAAATAGTCCAAAATGGAGAATTTAAACCAACGCGTAGAACCACTTGTTCTACTGCGAAAGGAACTACATAAATACCCGGAAGTTTCTGGAAAAGAAGTGGAAACTGCAAAAAGAATCACTTCTTTTCTGGAAAATTATCCAGCTGATGAAGTCATAACTACTATTGGAAAAACTGGAATCATTGCCATTTATAAAGGGGAGAAACCAGGGAAAACGGTATTGTTTAGATGTGAACTGGATGCCTTACCCATTGAAGAAATCAATACGTTCGAACATCGTTCGCTAAGCAATGGTGTTTCTCATAAATGTGGGCACGACGGTCATATGGCAATTTTATGTGGTTTAGCAACCCAATTATCCCAACACAAGCCTGAAACAGGTAGAGTAATTCTTTTATTCCAACCTGCTGAAGAAGATGGTAGCGGTGCGCAAAAAGTATTTTCAGATGCGAAATTTGAAAGATTTCGACCTGATTATGTTTTTGCCTTGCACAATTTACCTGGATATCCAAAAAATCAGATTGTAGTTAAAAACGATACTTTTACTTGCGCCGTGAATAGTATTATAATAAAATTGGATGGGATTACCGCACATGCCGGAGAACCTGAAAAAGGAATAAATCCTGCCTTAGCAATAGCTTCGATTATTACCCAATTTAATACTTTTATTCAGGCTGACATTTCAAAGGAAAATTATTGTCTGATCACTCCTATTTATACCAAAATGGGTAAAAAGGCTTACGGTGTTTCTGCTGGAGCTGGAGAGGTTCATTTTACAGTGAGAAGCGACAGTAATTCTCAGATGAGAAAGATAGAAACCAATTTAGAAAATATAGCCCAGGCTGTTGCAGATGAATACCGATTGAAATGCAACATACAATGGACACAAGGTTTCCAAGCTAACGAGAATGATGAAACGGCTGTTCACTTCATCAAGGAAGCAGCAAAAAAAAATAACTTTGAACTACTGGAAAAACAGACCCCTTTTACTTGGGGAGAAGATTTCGGTTTGTTTACTCAGCACTTTAAAGGTGCAATGTTTGGACTGGGATCAGGAATCGACACGCCAGCCTTACACAATCCAGACTATGATTTTCCTGATGATATTATTGCAACAGGAGTATCTATTTTCCATCATATAAGCAAACATATTACAAATGCACACCAATTCAACAATAGAACTTAATACTACCGCTTATCAAAAGAATCTTTCTTTTCTTCGAACTACTTTTGGAAAAAAAGTAAGAATTTCATGTGTTGTAAAAGGTAACGCTTATGGACATGGAGTGGAGGAAATTGTTTCGATGGCCTATGCTAGCGGCATCACCCATTTCTCCGTTTTTGATGTACAAGAAGCAAAAACCGTAAAAGCAGAATTAGAGGATAAAGCCACTGTAATGGTAATGGGGCTCGTTCAAGACGAAGATATGGAATGGGTGGTTGCTAACAATGTAGAGTTTTTTGTTTTTGATAAAGCTCGCTTGACAAAAGCAGCAAAAACAGCAAAAAAACTTGATAAAAAAGCAATTGTACACATTGAAGTTGAGACTGGAATGAACCGTACTGGCTTTGAAAAAAACGAACTAAATACCGTAATTGCTTTTCTAAAAAAAGAAAAAGAACACGTTTTCTTTAAAGGACTTTGTACCCATTATGCAGGTGCCGAAAGTATAGCGAACTACTATAGAGTTGATAAGCAAATTAAACGATTCGAAGATATTTATCAATATCTTTGTAAGAATGAGCTAAAACCAGAAATAAAACATTCAGCCTGTTCAGCGGCATCAATCATGTTTCCTGAAACTAGAATGGATATGGTACGAATTGGAATCCTTCAATATGGCTTATGGCCAAGCCCTGAAGTATTTGTTAATTTTTTAAGCACAAAAAAAAGCAAGATAGATCCTCTTCAAAGAGTTATTACTTGGAAAAGTAAAATAATGAGTGTGAAAAAGGTGAAAATTGGAGAGTTTATCGGATATGGAACCAGTTTCCTTGCAGAAAGAAAAATGAAAGTTGCTGTTATTCCTATTGGCTATTCCCATGGCTATAGCCGTTCACTAAGCAACCAGGGAAGGGTTCTTATTGATGGACAACAGTGTATTGTAGTTGGCTCTGTAAACATGAATATGATGACTGTTGATGTTACAAACCTTGAATCAGTAAAGAAAGATGATGAAGTGGTGCTTATTGGCTCTCAAAATGATCTTTCTGTATCTATAGCTTCTTTTAGTGACTATAGTAATCAACTGAATTATGAATTATTAACCCGAATTTCGAAAACGATTCCACGTAAAATTATAGAATAATGGCCTTTATAAAACTATACCGAAAAAAATTAGAGGAGAATTATACTTTCTTGAATAATATTTTTGAATCAAGAAATATAGAATGGGGTGTTGTGACGAAGCTTCTATGTGGGAATAAAATTTACTTGAAAGAAATTATCGCATTAGGTGTAAGAGAAATGCATGATTCCCGAATCAGTAACTTAAAAAAAATAAAGGCGCTAGATCCTACGATCCAAACCGTTTATATCAAACCACCTGCTAAACGAAGTATTGAAAATATTGTACACTACGCAGATGTAAGTTTCAATACTGAAATCGATACCATAAAAATGCTTTCTAAAGAAGCAAAAAAACAAAATAAAATCCATAAAATCATTATTATGATTGAGATGGGTGATTTGCGTGAAGGTGTAATGGGTGAAGAACTAGTTGAGTTTTACGGTAGTATTCTAAGTTTACCAAATATTGAAATTCGAGGTATTGGTACCAATCTTAATTGCCTGAGCGGTATAATGCCTACCCAAGATAAATTAATTCAGCTGAGTCTATATAAGCAACTAATCGAAGCTAAATTTAATATTAAGATTCCATGGGTTTCAGGTGGAACTTCTGTAGCGATACCATTGATGCTGAAAAACGCACGCCCTATGGCGGTGAATCATTTCAGAGTTGGAGAAGCACTATTTTTTGGTAAAGACCTATTCACCGGCGAAACGATTAAAGGAATGCACAATGATGTATTCAAACTGTACTCAGAGATTATCGAAATTACTGAAAAACCAGACGCTCCCACAGGTGAATTAGGAGAAAGTGGAGTTGGGAATACTTATGTAATGGAAGATGATGCCGATTTAGGAGTTACTTCTTTACGTGCAATACTGGATATTGGACTTTTGGATATGCAACCACAATATATTGAAGCAGAAGATCCTGATATCACTATCGTCGATGCTAGCTCTGATATGTTAGTAATTGACATTTCAAATTCAAAAAAGAAATATAAAATAGGAGATCTAGTCTCTTTTAAGATACAATATATGGGAGCCTTATATCTCCTAAATTCAGATTACATCGAAAAAACCATTGGTTAGAATACCATTGAAAAATCGTAAAAGGGAAGATAAACAAAAGTTGTCTTCCCTTTTTTAGTGAAATAAAAACAACTCACCACTTAAATAAAATAAACAAGTGTTAATTAATAGATTTTTTAACATTTAAAGACAGTTATTCTATACTTTTAGAGAAAATTAACAAGAAACCTATGAAAAGAATAGTTACCCTTATCTTTTTATTAATTTTTATACCAAAAATTAATGCTCAAGACTACTTTCCTAATAACGAAGGTGTACGAAACAAAAACAACAATTATACTGCTTTTACCAATGCCAAGATTTTTGTAACTCCAACACAAATAATCGAAAAAGGAACTTTACTTATTCAAAATGGAAAAGTAATTGCGGCAGGAACTTCAGTAAACATTCCAAAAAACACTATTACTGTAAACTTAGAAGGAAAATCAATTTACCCTTCTTTTATTGATATGTATACTAGTTTTGGAATGGACAAACCAAAAAAAACAGAAGGTAATCGCCAAAGTCAGTCGTATGATACCAAGCGAGAAGGCTATTATTGGAATGAGCACATCCGTTCAGAAGTCAATGCTTATGACAATTTCAAATACGACCAACCAAAAGCCGAAGAATTATTGAAAGCCGGATTTGGTGTAGTGGGTACGCATGTTCAAGATGGTATCGCCAGAGGAACTGGTTCATTAATCGCTTTAAATAACAGTGATCAAAGTAATCGCTTACTAACCGCTAAAATTTCTAATCATTTTGGTTTTACCAGAAGTGCTACTTCTAATCAGGCCTATCCTAGCTCATTAATGGGTATGATGGCACTCTTAAGACAAGTAAATCATGATTTGAAATGGTATAAAAATGGAAATGCTGAAACTAAAGATTTGTCATTGGCTGCTTTAGCTGAAAACGAAAAGTTAATTCAAATATTTGCTACTGAAGACAAACTCAATAGCATGCGAGCTTCAAAGATCGCTAAGGAATTCGGTTTGAATTATGTTATGAAGGGAATAGGGAATGAATTTGAAAGAATTGAAGAAATTAAAAATACTAATGCTCAATTTATTATTCCAATAAATTTTCCTGAGGCTTACGATGTATCTGACCCAAATCAGGCAAATCAAATGGAATTAAAAGACCTACGCTTTTGGAATCAAGCGCCTACTAATCTTAAAGTTCTAACAGACAATGGAATCGTATTTGCACTGACTACGGACAAGTTAAAAAAAACAGAGGATTTTAGAACAAACCTACTTAGAGCTATACAATATGGGTTTGACAAAACAAAAGCATTAGAAGCACTAACAACGGTACCTGCTTCGCTATTAGGAAAAAGTAATGAAATTGGAAGTTTAAAAATTGGAAACTACGCCAACTTTATCATTACCTCAGGTGAAATCTTTAATGACCAAACGAAAATCTATGAAAACTGGGTTCAAGGGTCTAAATATGTTGTCAATGATATCAATGTGAAAGATATTAGAGGTGAATATGATTTGACTATTGCCGATAAAAAATACAAATGGAAAATTACCGGTGAGATAGAGACTCCTAAATCTGAAGTCAATACTGCTGATTCTAAAAAATTAAGCTCTAAACTTTCGATTTCTAACAACTGGATTTCAAATGTGCTAAAGTCAACCGATTCTACACAAACAACATTCACCCGATTAATAGGCTACATAGAAGACGTACAAACACTTTCTGGAAAAGCGATTTTATTTGATGGAAATGAAGTAAAATGGTCAGCTAATAAAATTGCTCCATTTGTGAAACCTGTGGATTCATTAAAGTTGCAAAAAAACAATGTTATTATGGCTACAACATTTCCGAATGTAGCTTACGGTAATACCAAGAAATTAACTACCGAAACTCTACTATTCAAAAATGCCACGGTATGGACAAATGAGAAAGAAGGTATTATTGAAGAAACAGACGTTCTAGTTAAGAATGGAAAAATCGCCGCTATTGGTAAAAATCTTTCTGATGCATCTGCAACTATTATTGATGCAAAAGGAAAGCATTTGACTAGTGGAATTATTGATGAACATTCTCATATCGCAATTTCTAATGGAGTAAATGAAGGTGGACACAACTCAAGTGCCGAAGTATCCATACAAGATGTAGTTAATTCTGAAGACATAAATATTTATAGAGAACTTGCCGGTGGAGTTACTACTTCACAGTTACTGCATGGTTCTGCAAATCCTATCGGTGGACAATCTGCCATTGTAAAGTGGAAATGGGGACAAGATGCAGATGAAATGCTGTATAAAAACCAACCTAAATTCATCAAATTTGCATTGGGTGAAAATGTAAAACAGTCCAACTGGGGAAATGTAAACCCAACTCGTTTCCCTCAAACAAGAATGGGTGTTGAACAAGTATTTACTGATTATTTTCAACGTGCCAAGGAATATGATCTAGCATGGAAAAACTATAATTCGAAAAAAGGAAAAGGGAATGCTCCCCGTGTAGATTTAGATTTACAAACGGTAGCTGAAATACTGAATAAAGAGCGATTTATTAGTTGTCATTCTTATGTTCAATCAGAAATTTTAATGTTGATGAATGTTGCCGATAAATTTAACTTCAGAGTAAATACCTTCACTCATATTCTAGAAGGTTATAAAGTAGCCGACAAAATGAAAGAACATGGCGTTGGTGCTTCCACTTTCTCAGACTGGTGGGCTTACAAGTTTGAGGTAAATGATGCCATTCCTTATAATGGGCCAATAATGCATAATGCAGGATTAGTGGTAGCCTATAATTCTGATGATGCTGAAATGTCAAGAAGATTAAATCAAGAAGCTGCAAAAGCAGTTAAATATGGAGATATTTCTGAAGAAGATGCTTGGAAGTTCGTGACTCTTAATCCAGCCAAGTTATTGCATATAGATGACAAAGTAGGAAGTATAAAAGTAGGTAAAGACGCTGATATAGTTCTTTGGAACAACAATCCCTTATCTATATACGCTAAAGCAGAGAAAACTCTAATTGAAGGTGTAGTATATTATGATGTTCAAAAAGATGAGCAACAAAGAGTAGCTATTGCCAAAGAAAGAAACGAGTTAATTGGTCAGTTATTACAAGAGAAAAACAAAGGCGCAACTACTCAAGAACCAAAGCGCAAAGAGAAGAAAGAATACCACTGTGATACATTAGAACTGGAATAAATCGAATTTTAAGAATCACAATTACCTAATAAATTATAAACAAATGAATAAACACATATATATATTAGTATTGGTATTAAGTTTATCAATCCTTGCAAATGCACAACAAACACCTGCTCCAAAACAATCAAAATCAATATTGATTCTAAATGCCAAAGCTCATATTGGTAATGGACTAGTAATCGAAAATAGCGCTTTAGGTTTTAAAGACGGTAAGATTACCATGATGGCAGATGCTACAGCAATTAGAATAGATAAAAGTGCCTATGATATTACTATTGATGCCAGCGGTAAAGAATTGTATCCTGGTTTCATAGCACCAAATTCCACATTAGGATTAGTAGAAATTGACGCCATTAAATCATCTGACGACGAAAATGAAATTGGACAAATAAATCCCAATGTAAGAAGTATTATAGCCTACAATGCAGAATCAAAAGTAATTGAAACCGTACGACCTAACGGTGTTTTAATTGCTCAAATTACACCTCGTGGAGGGCGTATATCAGGAACCTCATCTATAGTTCAGTTAGATGCTTGGACTTGGCAAGATGCAGTTATGAAAGAAAATGATGGAATTCACCTTAATTTTCCTTCCAGCTATAAGAAAAGTGGATCTTGGTTTGAGCCAGGAAGTATTGAAGAAAATAAAGATTACAAAACTCAAATCAATGAAATCGTTACTTTTTTGACAAATGCTAAAGCCTATCAAGTAGATAATGTTAAAGAACGTAATTTAATTTTGGAATCGGCAAGAGGATTGTTTGATGGTTCTCAAACTTTATTTATAAATGCTAATGAAGAGAAACAAATTATTGATGCTGTCCAATTAGCTAAAAGTAATGGTATTAAAAAAATGGTAATTGTTGGTGGATACGAAGCATACAAGACTGCTGAATTATTACAAAAAAACAATATCGGTGTACTTTTAAAAAGAGTCCATGATATGCCAGAACATGAGGATGATGATGTCGACCTACCCTATAAAGCGGCAAAATTATTAACCGATAAAGGAGTTTTAGTAGGACTAGAAAATAGCGGCTCTCATGAACGAATGAATACCAGAAACCTACCATTTTTAGCTGGTACATGTGCCGCCTACGGTCTAGACAAAGAGCAAGCTTTGCAATTAATCACTTCTAACACTGCCAAAATATTAGGAATAGATGCTCAATGTGGCACATTAGAAATAGGAAAAGACGCCACCTTATTCTTGTCTGCGGGTGATGCCTTAGACATGAGAACTAATAAAGTATCACATGCTTTTATTCAAGGTAGAATGATAAGTCTGGAAACTCATCAATCTGTACTGAATAAAAGATATAAAGAAAAATACAATCAAAACTAGTTGTCATAAAACAACTTAGTCTTTTCTTATAAAAAACAGACAATTTACGCGATCGTAAATTGTCTGTTTTTTTTTGATTTAGTACAAAACAATAAAATTCTGAATATTCCATTTCCGAATACATTAGCGAATACTTATTTTCCTAGCACAAATCAAACATACCCGCAAAAAAATAGGGGTCAAAATACTAAAAACATAAAAATAATGAGTTTTACATCAATATTAAGAGGGATGTTGAATGATTTTATACTTTTGTCAAAAATTAATTCAAAACAACATGAGAAAAATCGTTTTAAGTATCCTACTAATTTCCCTTTTAGTAGTGACCCTATTTTCAACTTCCATTCTTTCTGCACACCCTATCCCTGCCGAAGCAGTAGCATTCGATACTGGAGATACAGCATGGATGATAGTTGCTACAGCACTTGTTTTAATCATGACTCCTGGTTTAGGATTCTTCTACGGTGGAATGGTAGGTAAAAAAAATGTAATCAGCACAATGTTGCAAAGTTTCATGGCTATGATAATTGTAACCATACTTTGGGTTGTAATTGGATTTGGTTTGTCTTTTGGACCTTCAATTGGAGGTATTATCGGTAATCCTTTGCCTAACTTGTTCTTCCAAGGTGTTGGTACAAACACAGCCTGGGTTGCTGCACCAACTGTTCCCTTTCTATTATTCGCTTTATTTCAAGCAAAATTCGCAATAATCACACCCGCATTAATAACTGGAGCTTTTGCTGAAAGGATTCGCTTTTGGGCTTATCTATTATTCATGGTTCTATTCATCATATTAATTTATGCACCCTTATGTCATATGACTTGGCATCCAGAAGGATTATTCTTCAAGATGGGAGTTCTTGATTTTGCTGGTGGAACTGTCGTACATATGAGTGCTGGTTGGGCAGCATTAGCTGGCGCAATGTTTTTAGGTAAAAGAAAAGCACAAAAATCAAATCCTGCACGTATTACTTATGTATTATTAGGAACTGGTTTATTATGGTTTGGATGGTTTGGATTCAATGCAGGTTCTGCTTTAGGTGCAAATGGATTAGCTGTACAAGCTTTAGGAACAACGACTGTAGCCGCAGCCGCAGCCGGAATGGCTTGGGTATTTCTAGATAAAATTCTTGGTCATAAACTTTCAGCAATGGGAGCTTGTATTGGTACCGTAGTAGGATTAGTAGCTATTACACCTGCCGCAGGGTTCGTAAGTATGCCACATGCAATATTCATTGGTATTTTTAGTAGTATTGTAAGCAACCTTGTAGTAAGTACGTTTCCAAAAGGTAAAATTGACGATGCGTTAGATGTATTTGCTTGCCACGGTGTTGGTGGAATGACAGGGATGTTATTGACAGGAGTTTTTGCTTCTAAAGCAGTAAATTCAGCTGTTACAGATCAGGGACTTATATTTGGTGAAACAACATTATTTGTTCATCAGCTAACGGCTTTGATTATTGTATCCTTATTTGCTTTTTCAGCATCTTATTTCTTATTCTTTATTGTAAATAAGATAACTCCACTAAGAGTAAGTGAAGATAAAGAAGAGTTAGGTTTAGACATCTCTCAACACGGAGAGTTTTTATAAAAGTATTTATAAAAAAACTTGTAGTAAGGCTAGCCTAACACAAAAAATCCCAATCTGAATTTCAGATTGGGATTTTCTATTTCATACCGATTATGAACTTATAGTCCAATAAAAATCGTACTTTCCTATTATGTCAAAAAATCGACACAAGTTATCGGCCAAAGAAAGTATAAATAGTATTATTTCTTAAAATTAGAAATTCCTGATTTCAACCAAGTTCCATATTCTTCAATACTCACATAACTAATAGTTGGCTTTTCTTCATTTAAGCTATTGCCTTCTAAATCCGTTAAAACATATAAAGGCTGTGTATTAGTTTTATATTTTGATATCATAAAATCAGTCCACTTATCCCCTACTGTTTCAATTTCAGAACCTGTTGTTTTCGATATAAACTGTTCGTTTTTAGGCAGATTTCGTTTATCATCAACATACAAAGATATAAGTACTACTTCATTGTTTAGAATAGGCAAAATCATAGCATCAGACCAGACATTATTTTCCATTTTTCTACAATTTACACAGGCATAACCTGTAAAATCAAGCATAATAGGTTTATTTACTGTTTTGGCATAAGCCAATCCTTTTACATAATCATCAAAAACCACTATACCATGAGGTCCACTTTTAGCCCCTTCGGGTAAAATAACACTTGTCACACTACTTGCTGAACCGCCTAATCCCTTAGGACTTTCACTGTATTCTAATGTAGGAGGAAAAGCACTAATGATTTTTAATGGTGCTCCCCAAAGTCCTGGAATCATATACACAGTAAAAGTTAAAGCTAGCAATCCCAACATTAATCGCCCTACTGAAATATGCGTCAATGGACTATCATGTGGTAACGTGATTTTTCCGAATAAATAAAAGGCCAATGTTCCAAAAATAGCAATCCAAATAGCTAGAAACACTTCTCTTTCCAACAAATGCAACTGCAATACCAAGTCGGCATTTGATAAGAATTTAAAGGCTAAAGCCAATTCTAAAAATCCTAAAACAACTTTTACCGTATTCAACCATCCACCAGATTTTGGTAATGAATGCAACCATCCTGGAAACATAGCAAAAAGCATAAATGGTAAGGCTAATGCCAATGAAAAACCAAACATTCCAATAATTGGAGCGATCCCCCCTTTGGAAGCGGCTTCCACCAATAAGGTGCCTACTATCGGTCCCGTGCAAGAGAACGATACAATTGCAAGTGCCAATGCCATGAATAAGATCCCTATAATCCCTCCTCTATCAGCTTGGCTGTCTACTTTATTTGCCCAAGAATTAGGTAACATAATTTCGAATGCACCCAAAAATGAAGCCGCAAAAACAACTAATAAAACAAAGAAAATAATATTAAACCACACATTTGTCGATAGAGCATTCAAAGCATCAGCACCAAAAATCCAGGTTACTAAAAATCCAAGAAGTACATAAATAACAATAATTGAAATCCCATAAATGATTGCATTTCTAATCCCTTTTGCCTTTGTTTTACTTTGCTTGGTGAAAAAACTAACCGTCATAGGAATCATTGGAAAAACACATGGAGTAAGCAAGGCAGCAAACCCTGATAAAAATGCTATAAAAAATATAGACCACAATCCCCTTTGGGTATCTGATTTGGGTTCTGCAACTACTTCTTTTTCAGGTGTCGCAACTACCATGTTACTTGTACCAAGACTCGGAGCTAAAGAATCTTCTTTTATCGTATCACTTTCAACAGCAACTACAACAGCAGCGGCTTCTTTTGGCACTGCGACAACTGCTGTACTAGCAGGTATAGAAAAAGTGAATTTCTTCTCTAAATTAATACATACTTCTTTACAAACCTGATAATTCAACTCGGCTTCAACTTTAGTCAGCTTTGGATTCGTAACATGTATTATCTGTTGTATTTGAGCTTTTCTTTGAAAATACGTTTCATTTACTTCAAAAATATCATTATAAGCCGTTTTGGTTTTGCTTTCTTTCGCTTTACCTACAAGATTAAAATTACCTTTTTGGTTTTTAAAAATAACTTCTAATGCCAGTGGGCCACCATCTGGAGTAAACTGGGAATACAGATGCCAGTCTTTTTCAATTACGCCATCAAAAGTCAACAAATAAGTGTTGTCTGATGTTTTTTCAATTTTTGTTGTCCATTTTACTGGATCTAATATTTGAGCATTTACATTGGCAAAAGCCAAAAAAGTGACAAGGATAACTAATATTTTCTTCATTATTCTAATTCTATTTTTAATATATTTTGTGTTTTGCTTTCTACTCTAAATCGTTCATCTTGTCTAATACCAATAACCCAAACAATTTTATTTCCTGACCATAAGATCCAGACATTTTCTTTTTCTAACAAGGATAATTTTTCATCTTTAAAAAGCTTACTCACTTTTTTCGACTTGCCTTCCATTCCAAAAGGCTGAAAATTATCCCCGTCATTCCACCTGCGTAAAACTAAAGGGAATTCTAATTTATTTTGATCAACAAATATAGCCGAATTTGTAGGAATGTAAATGTCTTCTACTTTACAAAAGCTAAGATTTAAGGGAATCTTAACGTCTTCCATCCCTTCATCAATAAAATACTCCTCCGAAATAGCATCTAAATCAATTGGGCTTAGAATTAGTGAATCCCTGTCCTTCAATAATCGAAACTCAGCAGAAAAAACATGTTTCCCTGATTGACTTTCGACTAAATCATATATATCATCCCAAGCAGTAAAACCAAATTCATGCAACCATTGATATAAATAGGAAGTATAGTTTGGTAATTTTCTTAATTGGTTTAAATCAAAATAAATCCCTTCCTCTTCTTGCTTTGCTACCTGCTGGTACACCATAATAGAAGCGTCTTCAACCATGGCCTGTGATTCCTGCAAATAGGATTGTGTTTTTTGAAACGAAGGAATAAAATGTGGGTTTAATTCTTTTAATAATGGAACTAAATCATGGCGAATCTTATTGCGCAAATACTTATCGGAGGCATTGCTGCTGTCTTCTCTCCACTCTATTTTGTTATCTTTGGCATAGTTTGCAATTTCCTCCCTCGAAAAAAGCAAAAGAGGACGTATAATTTTGTCGTTTTGCGCTGGTATACCGACCAAACCTTCCAGCCCGGTACCTCGGCTTAGATTGATAAGAAATGTTTCTATATTGTCATCTGCATGATGAGCAGTAAGAACATAATCAAACCCCTCTGTTTCCAAAAGCTCATAAAACCAATTGTAACGTAAATCACGAGCTGCAACTTGTGTCGAAAGCTTGTAATCTTTGGCGAAAGCCTCAGTATCAAATTGGGTCAAAAACAGTGGGATATTATTAGTACTAGCATAATCTTGAACAAAATTTTGATCTCCGAAACTTTCTAATCCCCGCAATTGAAAATTACAATGAGCCAAAGCAATTGCGTAGTCCAGTTGATTGAACAATTGAGCCATTACAATACTGTCCAAGCCTCCGCTGGTAGCCAGAAGAAGTTTTTTATTTTCTAAAAAAGGGAAGTTTTGAGTAATATGATTTTTGAGTCTATCTAACATAGTTCAAAAATAAAGATTAAAATTCAATATCGAATTATGAATGTCGATTATTGCAATACTTCACGCATTGCTTTTGCTTTAAGCAAACATTCTTCATACTCGCTTTCTGGAATTGACAACGCAGTAATGGCGCTACCTACAGAAAAAGAAACGTACTGATTTTCCTGATTGTACAAAATACTTCTGATGATTACATTAAAGTCGAAATCTCCACTGGGCGTAAAGTAACCCACTGCTCCACTGTACAATCCTCTTTTAGTTTCTTCCAAGTCTTCAATAATTTTCATGGCCGAAATCTTAGGTGCGCCGGTCATACTTCCCATAGGAAAAGACTTCCTTATAGCATCAACAGCGCCATATTGATAATCTAATTTAGAGGTAACCGTAGAAATCATTTGGTGGACTTGCATAAAAGAATAAATACCACATAGTTCTGTAACCTGTACCGATCCTTTTTGTGCGGTATGCGATAAGTCATTACGCACTAAGTCCGTTATCATAATATTCTCGGAACGCTCTTTCGGGTCTGATGCAAGCCTCCTCTTCGATTCTTCGTCCTCAATTGGATCCAGAAATCGTTTTGAGGTTCCTTTTATAGGTTGCGAAACAAGAAGTTCTCCTTCTTTTTTCAAATACCGCTCCGGTGATGCCGAAAGTAAAAATTGACGGTGATTTTTAAAAAAGACAGCAAATGGAGGTTGAGAAATTTCGTTAAGTTTAAGGAATTTATCCAGTGGATTTATAATCGTATTTTCAGCATAAAATTCCATACAAAAATTAGCTTCATACAAATTCCCCTGATTAATATGAGTGAGCATTTTTGAAATTTTTTTGAGATATTTTTGTTTTGAAATTCTCTGTTTGACTTCAACTGCTGTTGTACGCAATTCTACATCGGTAGTTTGCAAATTTATCTCGTCGAAATCAACCGATAATTCATCATCGCACATGGTTAGATATTGAATTTCGACCTCGTTTCCTCTTAATAAAAATATTTTTTTAGGTTGAAAGAAAAACAAATCTGGAAAATACAAACCATCAAAATTATTCGATTGCAAATCCTCTATGTCATTTTTTAAATCATAAGATAAATAACCAAAAAGCCAGTCTTTTGTAATTTGCTGGTATTGTTTTAAATCCTCAAAAGCATTATGATAGTCTGTTTTTATTGACGTAAAAGCGTCTACTGCTACAACACAATCAAAACTTGAATGCTGCTGCGGATAATCATTACTATCCATAAAAATAACTTCACGAAACTGTTGCGACCAAATTAGAAGTTGTTTTTTAAACAATTTTGGATTTGAAATCGGCTTATGAATTGATGTTCTCAAAAAAATTTTGGCTTTAAAACTCAAAATTACAATAAAAATTTCCCTTTAATATATCGTTATAAGAAAAATCAGTTGTTTTTTTTTGTAAATTTACAATAACACGCTAATATTAAAACACTTAATTAAATTACAATTGTTTTTTTTCTGATAGAAACGGTAATCAAAATGGAATATAGTATTAAAAATAAATGAGCTTTACCGCATCAGAATATTTTAAATTTTTAACCAATAAACCTATATATTATGAAAATTGCTACCATTATTATTCGAACTATGCTTGGACTTCTATTTCTCTTTACCTCTATCAGCTATTTTTTACACTTAAGCCCTGAGCCTGCATCAACTGGAGAGTTCAAAGCATTCCAGCTTGGTTTGATGGCCTCAACTTATTTATTTCCTTTGGCAAAAAGTGTAGAGCTCTTATGTGGTTTATCATTTATAACGGGCAAATTCACCACGTTAGCTAATCTTGTTATTTTCCCTGTAACCCTTAATATATTATTAATTAATTACTTCTTGACACCAGACAACCTTCCGCTCGCCATTTTTGTGTTTGTGGGCAACATATTCCTGATTTTTGCTCATTGGGAAAATTATAAAGGACTATTCAAAATGGATTAATTCCAATTACAATTAAATACCAAAAAAGAAACCCGTTCAATGAACGGGTTTCTTTTTTGGTATACAAAACATAAAAGTCTTTCTGACTATACGTGTAATGCTCTATTATCTGTAGCCGCTAATGCAGCTTCTTTGATTGCTTCCGCAAAAGTAGGATGCGCATGTGACATTCTTGATATATCTTCAGCTGACGCTTTAAATTCCATAGCAACAACCGCTTCGGCAATTAAATCAGCACAACGAGCTCCAATCATATGAACTCCCAGAACCTCATCTGTTTTCGCATCAGCAAGAATTTTTACAAAACCGTCTAAATCTCCACTTGCTCTTGCACGACCTAATGCTTTGAAAGGGAAGGTTCCAGATTTAAATTCCACTCCAGAAGCTTTTAACTGCTCTTCTGTTTGCCCTACCGCAGCCACTTCTGGCCAAGTATAGACAACACCTGGAATTAAATTGTAATCAATATGAGGTTTTTGTCCAGCTAAGATTTCAGCAACCATAGCTCCTTCTTCTTCTGCTTTGTGTGCTAACATCGCTCCACGAACAACGTCACCTATTGCATAAATATTAGGAACATTAGTTTGTAAATGATCATTTACTTCAACCATTCCTCTATCTGAAATTTTCACTCCAGCTTTATCTGCGTTTAAACCGTCAGTATAAGGACGACGTCCAACAGAAACAAGAGAATAATCCCCTTGTAAAGTAATTGTCTCTCCTTTGGAATTTTCTGCCTGTACAGTCACGGCATCACCATTTCTTTCTACTGACTTCACTTTATGTGAAACGTAGAATTTCATTCCTTGTTTCTTTAATACTTTAGTCAATTCTTTAGACAATGAAGCATCCATTCCTGGAATGATTCGGTCCATGAATTCCACTACAGAAACTTGCGCTCCCAAACGTAAATACACCTGACCTAATTCAATACCAATAACTCCTCCACCAATGATGACAAGATGTTTTGGTACTTCTTTTAACTTTAATGCTTCAGTCGAAGTAATAATTCTTTCTTTATCAATTTTGATAAATGGCAAATTAGAAGGTTTAGAACCTGTCGCAATAATAATATTTTTAGCTTCTACTGTTTCGCTAGTTCCGTCCGCTTTTGCAATCGCAACGTGAGTAGCATCTACGAAAGAACCTAATCCTTCTAGAACAGTAATTTTATTTTTGTCCATTAAATATTTTACTCCGCCTGAAGTCTGATCAACAACTGCTTGTTTACGTGCAATCATTTTTTCCAGGTTAACTTTTACTTCACCAGAAACTTCAATTCCGTGATCAGCAAAATGCGCCAATTCAGCATAATGATGTGAGGAAGATAACAATGCTTTTGAAGGAATACACCCTACGTTAAGGCAAGTTCCTCCAAGAGTTGAATACTTTTCGATAATTGCTGTTTTGAAACCAAGTTGTGCACAACGAATTGCTGATACATATCCGCCCGGGCCAGAACCAATAATGACTACGTCAAATGAATTCATAGTATATTTATTTTTGTTGTTTTTTTATAAAATGTTGCACAAAATTAAGGAATTAAGTTTTGTTTAAAGTTTAATATTAAATATATTTTATTAAGATTTTACACTACAACCCATTTAATATGTCGCAAACAATACCTTCTTAGCGGTAAATTTCCTTAAACTTCTACAACCGTTGTGTTTTTAACTTCACTGATCATAAAGGTACTTTGCGTACTGCCAATATGCTGTAAGGTAGTTAACTTTGTGACTAAAAACTCTCTGTAGGCCTCCATGTCTTTCACCACAATCTTAAGGATGTAGTCGTAATCGCCACTTACATGATAACATTCTAACACTTCCTTTAATTGTACTACATCACTTTCAAATCTAGTTACAAATTCTTTCGTGTGTTGGATGAGTTTAAGATGACAAAAAACTACAAATCCTTTTTCAACCTTCCTTTTATTAAGCAACATCACATATTTATCAATAATACCTTCACGCTCTAATTTTTTAATGCGCTCATACACCGCTGTAACCGACAGATTCAATTTCAAAGACAATTCTTTTGTAGTCTTTTTGCTGTCCGTTTGTAATAATAAAAGTAGTTTTTTGTCTATTAAGTCTAAAGTCATTTTGTAGTTTTTTTGGCGAAATGATAAAATATTCGATAAAAATAGAAATAAAATCTACATAAAATCATTATCACAATATAAAAAACTAATTTTAAACCCCATTATTGACAATAAAAACTATATAAACGTCCTTTACATTATAAATAGTACTGTTGTAATGGATGATTTAATAACTTTTGGCCTTTTATGCCTCACCTCTTTTTTTACCCTAATCAATCCATTAGGTACAATGCCTATTTTTTTGACCATGACGACTGATTTGTCAGAACGGGAACGAAGATTCACTGCCAAAAAAGCATCCTTAGTTTCCTTCATCATTATCATTTGCTTTGCCCTTTCGGGACAATTACTATTTAAGTTTTTTGGGATCTCCGTAAACAGTTTTAAAATAGTGGGAGGAGTCATTTTTTTCATGATGGGAATGGATATGCTACAGGCTAGATTAAGCGCTGTAAAAATCAAAAAAAATGAAGTCAAAAACTACGTAAATGATATTTCTATAACACCTCTGGCAATTCCTATGATTTGTGGGCCAGGCGCTATAACAAACGCAATTGTTTTAATGGAAGATGCTTCCTCAATTTCCAAAATAGTGATTCTGCTAGTTTCTATAGCGGTCGTAGTCTTAACCACCTACATCATTCTATTGAGCTCTTCTAAAATTATAAAAGTAATAGGACAAACAGGCATAAATGTAATGATGAGACTTATGGGACTTATCGTTATGGTAATAGCAGTCGAATTCTTTTTTAGTGGCTTAAAGCCAATTATACACGATCTAATAAAATAACTAACTTAAAAAAAAACAACATGAACTTCAACCCCGCAGACAACATTCAAGACTTACAATATTTTGGTGAATTTGGTGGTGTAAACCCATCTATTTCTGACTCTTCTACCTACACTTTCCTTTCGGCAAAAACTATGTTTGACACCTTTGAAGGTAATATGGAAGGCTGTTATTTGTATTCCCGCCATTCCTCTCCAAGTAATTTGTATTTAGACAAAGCGATGGCCGCAATGGAAGGCACAGAAACAGCAAATGTATCCGCTTCCGGAATGGGAGCCATCACACCTACTTTATTGCAATTATGCGGAGCTGGAGACCACATTGTTTCAAGTAGAACTATATATGGAGGAACGTATGCTTTTCTTAAAAACTTCGCCCCACGATTTGGTGTCAAAACCACATTTGTTGACATCACAAAACTAGATGTAGTTGAAGCTGCTATAACTCCAGACACAAAAGTATTGTACTGTGAAACAGTAAGTAATCCTTTATTAGAAGTAGCTGATATAGCTGGTTTATCTAAAATCGCCAAGAAACATAATCTGAAATTGGTTGTGGATAACACCTTCTCTCCTCTATCTGTTTCTCCAGTTAAATTTGGTGCCGACATAGTAATTCACAGTTTGACAAAATATATCAACGGAAGTAGCGATACTGTGGGTGGAGTAACTTGTGCTTCACAAGACTTTATCAATGAGCTAAAAGACGTGAACAGTGGAGCTAGTATGTTACTAGGGCCAACAATGGATAGTATGCGTTCAGCAAGTGTTATGAAAAACCTACGTACACTACACCTAAGAATCAAGCAACACAGTCATAATGCTGCATACCTAGCAGAACGTTTTGAAAAAGACGGAATAAAAACGGTATATCCTGGTTTAAAAAGCCATCCAAGTCACGATTTATTTGCATCGATGATCAATCCAGAATATGGTTTTGGCGGAATGATGACATTAGACATTGGTTCTTTGGCGAAAGCAAATGCTTTAATGGAGTTAATGCAATCACGCAACTTAGGATACCTAGCCGTGAGTTTAGGATTCTACAAAACATTGTTTAGCGCTCCCGGAACCTCTACTTCGAGCGAAATTCCTTTAGAAGAACAAGCCGAAATGGGATTAACTGATGGCTTGATTCGTTTTTCAATTGGTTTAGATAACGACATTGCAAGAACATACGAAATGATGAAAGCCTGCATGCAAGAATTGGATATACTATAATTCAAGACTGCTATAAAAATTTTTTTTTAGTTTTTTTGTTGACCAAAACCCGCTTAAAGGCCATTTAAGCGGGTTTTATTTTTTTATATATAAGTCACTTTTTCAATTTCATTAAACGATATGCTTTTGTAGTATAGCAAATATTTTCAATTGAATAAATAAAAAGAAACCTCCTAAACGTTACTCTAATTTTGAATACAAACAAAAAAACTCCAGATTTCTCTGGAGTTTTTTTTATATCTAAAAATTGTAGTATTCTTATTTAATCATTTCAATTTTCTGAACCTCTTCTTGATGTACACTATCAAAAAATCCTTGTTCGTGCATCCAATCATCACTGTATACTTTACTCATATAACGTGAACCGTGGTCAGGAAAAATGGCAATTACATTACTATTTTCACCAAACTCACCTTCTTCAGCATATTGTCTTATCGCTTGTAAAACAGCTCCAGAAGTATAACCTACAAATAAGCCTTCTTTTCTAGTAATCTCTCTTGCACAATGTGCACTCTCTTCATCGGTAACTTTCGTAAACTTATCGATTGTATCAAAATCTGTAGCCGATGGAATTAAATTTTTCCCTAAACCTTCAATTCTGTATGGATAAATTTCATCGTTGTCAAATTCTTTTGTTTCATGGTATTTCTTCAATACCGAACCAAAAGCATCAACAGCAAGTACTTTAATATTAGGATTTTGTTCTTTCAAGAACTTAGCCGTTCCAGAAATCGTTCCTCCAGTACCACTACATGCAACTAAATGAGTTATTTTACCATTAGTTTGTTTCCAAATTTCAGGTCCTGTAGAATTATAATGTGCGTCAATATTTAACTGATTAAAATATTGATTGATGTAAATTGATCCTTTTGTTTCTTCGTGTAATCTTTTTGCTACATTGTAGTAAGAACGTTCGTCGTCTGCAGATACATGTGCTGGACAAACATAGACTTTAGCGCCTAAACTGCGTAACATATCAATTTTATCTTTGGATGATTTTGAACTTACGGCAAGAATACAGTTATATCCTTTTATGATACTAACCATTGCAATACTAAATCCAGTGTTCCCAGATGTCGTTTCAATTATGGTATCTCCAGGAGATAATATCCCTCTTCTTTCGGCCTCTTCAATTATGTATAAAGCGATTCTGTCTTTCGACGAATGCCCAGGATTAAAAGCTTCTACCTTTGCATAGAAATTACCTTCTAACTTTTCTGTGACTTTATTTAGTTTAATAAGAGGTGTATTTCCTATTAATTCTAAAACACTATTGTAAGCTTGTATTTCTTCTTTCATAAAAAAATAGTTTGTCGAGACCAAATTTATTAGACCCCGAAACGTTGCAAATTTAACAAAATTTTTTGAATTACTTTTTAATTTTCTCTAAATCTAGCAAAAAACTAAATTCCTTCGCTAATTCTTTAAGCGCTTCAAACCTTCCAGACGCACCTCCATGACCTGCATCCATGTTCGTGTCTAAAAATAAAAGATTACCATCTGTTTTCAAGGTTCGTAACTTAGCTACCCACTTAGCCGGCTCCCAATACTGTACTTGTGAATCATGTAAACCAGTTGATATATACATATTAGGATAGGCTTGGGGTTTTACATTATCATAAGGTGAATAGGATTTCATGTACTTATAATATCTTTTAACGTTTGGATTTCCCCATTCGTCATATTCCCCGGTTGTTAATGGGATTGTTTCGTCCAGCATTGTAGTTGCAACGTCTACAAAAGGAACTTGAGCAATCACACCATGATATAGTTTTGGCGCCATGTTTAAAATAACTCCCATCAATAAACCACCTGCTGAACCGCCTTCGGCATATAGATGTTTTGCAGAAGTGTATTTTTGCTCAATTACAAATTTAGAACAATCTATAAAATCCTTAAAAGTGTTTTTCTTTTTTAATAATTTTCCGCCTTCATACCATTGTCTTCCTAAATCCTCACCACCGCGAATGTGCGCTATCGCATAAACAAAACCTCTATCTAACAATGATAGTCTTGTTGATGAAAAATAGGCATCCATGGAATGACCATAAGAACCGTATGCATAAAGTAATAATGGATTTTTACCGTCTTTCTTCAAGCCTTTTCTATATACCATAGAAATAGGTATTAGAGTACCGTCTTTTGCAGTAGCCCAAACACGTTCTTCAATATAATTATCCTTATCAAAGTTACCACCAAGCACTTCCTGTTCTTTCTTGACTTCTTTTTCTTTAGTATTCATATTGAAATCAATAATCGAAGCAGGTGTCGCCATTGATTGATAGGCATATCGTAAAATATCCGTGTCAAAATCAACGTTTGCAGAAGCATGAGCGGTATAAGTTTCACTTTCAAAAGGCAAATAATACTCCTCTTTTCCATTCCAGGGAATGATTCTAATTTCACTCAAACCATTGCTACGCTCTGAAACCACCAAAAAGTCTCTAAAAATATCAATATCCTCTAATAAGACATCTTCTCTATGAGCAAGAACATCTTCCCAATTCTCCATCGCAGTTTTAGATTCAAGCGTTTTCATCAGTTTAAAATTAGTCGCCTTGTCCTTGTTTGTAAGGATATAAAAATGATCTCCAAAATGAGAAATACTATACTCTAAACCTCTTTTTCTTTTCTGGAAAACTTTAAATTTCCCTTCTGGGTTGTCTGCTAATAAAGTCATGAACTCAGTAGTCAAGGTACTTGATGAGCTAATCAAAATATATTTTTTTGATTTTTCTTTACCTACAGCGACATCAAAAGTATCGTCTTTTTCAAAATAAACTACTTCGTCTTCTGACGTAGCTGTCCCTAATTTATGTTTTAGAACCGTATCAGAACGCAAGGTTTCAGCATCTTGAGTGGTATAAAAAATAGTTTGATTGTCGTTTGCCCAAGTGGAATTTCCAGTTGTATTTTCAATTTTATCGCTTAAGATTTCGCCCGTTATTAGGTTTTTTATCTCCAAAGTATAAATTCTTCTTCCCACTAAATCTATTGCATACGTAGCCAATTGATTATCATTACTGATACTTAATCCGCTTAGTTTGAAATATTTTTTGCCTTTTGCTAATTCGTTGCAATCAAGCATAATTTCTTCTTTTGCCGAAAGGCTTTCCTTTTTTCGAGAATAAATAGGATAGTCTTTACCAGTTTCAAAACGGGTAATATAATAGTAGCCGTTATATAAATAAGGAACCGATTCATCGTCTTCCTTGATGCGGGATTTCATTTCCTCAAACAAATCCTTTTGTAAATCCTGCGTATGAGCAGTCATTTTTTGATAATATTCGTTTTCTTTATTCAGATAGTCAATAACTTCCGGATTTTCTCTATCCTTTAACCAATAATAATTATCAACCCTGATATCCCCGAATTTCTCTAATACTGTTGGTATAATTTTAACTACTGGTGGCTGTATTTTTTCTGTCATTTTTTGAGTTTTCATATTTGTAAAGAAGCCACAAAAATAGACAAAGCCGCACTATAACGTATCCGCTTTTCATCTTATTTAACATTGCTTATTCCTTCAAAATTCGTAATTTCGTATTTCAATAATTTTTAAATTATCAAAAATGGATTTAATGGGAATGATGGGTAAACTAAAAGAAACCCAACAAAAAATGGAAGAAACTAAAAAACGCCTGGATACTGTTCTCGTTGATGAGCAAAGTACCGACGGTTTATTAAAAGTTACGATTACTGCGAATAGAAAAATAAAATCAATCACTATTGCCGATGACTTATTGCAAGACAAAGAGCAACTAGAAGATTATATGATTTTAGTGATGAACAAAGCAATCGAGAAAGCGACTAAAGTGAATGAAGCAGAACTTGATGCTGTTGCAAAAATGGATATGCCAATGATTCCTGGAATGGATAATTTGTTCAAATAATCCAAAACAGTTATAAGAATATGAATTATGAGTTAATTTAAAAACTCATAATTCATATTTAATAATTTACATCTTTGACAAGGTTTCTAATACATAAGTATGCATGACTTCCCTATAATCAAGATGCGTTACCATTCTTAATTTTCCCTGTCCCATTGAACTAATGGATATGTTTTTTTGTTTTAGTTTCTCAATTAAAACTTTCTCGCTGTAATTAGGCGCCAACGTAAATATCAAAATATTTGTTTCTACTGGCTCTACTTTGGCAACCCATTCTTTAGTATTTAATATAGATGCTAATTCTTTAGCACGTCTATGATCTTCGGCAAGTCGACTGATATTATTGTCTAAAGCATATAATCCGGCTGCAGCCAAATAGCCTACCTGACGCATTCCTCCTCCTAATATTTTTCGGATTCGCAGTGCGCGATGAATAGTCGCTTTATCTCCTAATAAAACAGAACCTATTGGTGCACCTAGCCCTTTTGATAAGCAAACCGAAATAGTGTCAAATAACTGTCCAAATGCCTTTGGGTCTTGTTTTTTGGCAATTAGAGCATTCCAAATTCGGGCACCATCAAGATGGAACTTCAAATTATTAGCTACACATACTTCTTTTATTTTTTTTAACTCGTCTAACTCATAACAAGCACCGCCTCCTTTATTAGTCGTGTTTTCAACACAAACCAAACTCGTTAACGGATTATGATAAAACTCAGGGTCGTTGATAGCTCCTGCCACTTGTTCGGCAGTAATCATTCCGCGATCACCATCGAGCAAAGAAAAGGAAACCCCACTATTAAAAGATGCTCCCCCACCTTCATAAAGATAAACGTGAGCATACTTATCGGCAATAATTTGCTCTCCTGGATTTGTATGTAGTTTTATTGCCGCTTGATTAGCCATAGTCCCTGAAGGGAAAAATAGCCCTGCTTCCATCCCAAAAATTTGTGCAATAGTATCTTCTAATTCTATTACTGTGGGATCTTGTTTATATACGTCATCACCTACTTCGGCATTGAACATAAACTGCAACATTTCTTGTGTCGGCTTGGTAATTGTATCGCTAATTAAATTTATTTCCATTGATTTATTTTTTATTTCTAACACGGATAAGTCTTCACTTGTTCCTAAGAGAAAAATTTTCTTATTTTTGTCCTACAAAATTACATAATTTATGACAACTACCGAACAAATTAAAGGTATTGTAGAGCGCCTTGGTGCGTTGAGGAGGTATCTTTGACGTTGATGCCAAACTAATTGAAATTTCTAACGAAGAAGAAAAGACTTTTGCCCCAGATTTTTGGAATAACGCGAAAGAAGCTGAACTAATTGTAAGAAATCTTCGAAATAAGAAAAAATGGATTGAAGATTACGATAAAGCAGTCGAAATGACTGACGAATTGCAGTTAGCCTATGAGTTTTATAAAGAAGGAGAACTCACTGCAGAAGAGCTAGACGAACAGTATAGCGGTATCGCAAATCACATTGAAGCGATTGAATTCAAGAATATGCTTTCTGATGAAGGCGATTCTTTAAGTGCTGTAGTACAGATTACTGCAGGTGCTGGAGGTACTGAAAGTTGCGATTGGGCCGAAATGCTTATGCGTATGTACATGATGTGGGGGGAAAAATATGGCTATAAAATAAAAGAACTGAATTTTCAAAAAGGAGAAGCAGCCGGTATAAAAACGGTTACACTCGAGTTTGAAGGGGATTATTCTTTTGGATATTTAAAAGGCGAAAATGGAGTACACCGATTAGTTCGTATATCTCCGTTTGACAGTAATGCCAAAAGGCACACTTCCTTTGCATCCGTATACGTATATCCACTTGTAGATGACAGTATCGAAATTGATATCAATCCTGCCGATATTGAAATTACAACTTCTAGATCCAGTGGTGCTGGTGGGCAAAACGTGAATAAGGTAGAAACTAAAGTGCAGCTTTTTCACAAACCCACAGGAATTCAAATTCAGTGTTCAGAAACACGTTCGCAGCAAGACAATAGACAACGTGCCATGCAAATGCTTCGTTCTCAGTTGTACGAAATCGAATTAAAGAAACAATTGGCGCAACGTGCTGACATCGAAGCCGGAAAAATGAAAATAGAATGGGGCTCACAAATTCGCAATTATGTGATGCAGCCTTATAAATTAGTAAAAGACGTTCGTACTGGCTATGAAACTAGCAACGTCGACGGTGTGATGAACGGTGAAATCGACGAATTCTTAAAAGCTTATCTAATGATGATGGGACAAAGAGACGAAGAAGAATAATTTTCACTTCTATTAATCACGTTTGCTTGTTTAAACTTAAAAAATCCTCTTACTTTCGTTTTCGAAATGGTAAGAGGATTTTTATTTTTTTATTAGCTACAATCCATTTTTTAATACCTCTAAATTCCCCATAATAATAGTTGGGTTTTGCTTGGGGTGTAACCAACTGACAATTGATTTCATATTATTTTCATCAATAGCAACACAACCAGCGGTAAAATAAGGTTCTTTTACACCTAAATGAAAAAATATAGCACTCCCTTTTCCTTTTACAATTGGGTTCGTATTGTATTCAATCACCGTACAATATTTGTAAGCATCATTTTTCAACAGTAAGTTCTCATATGATTTTGCATCAGTAGCTCCTTTGACATACGTATTGTACTGATCTGAGTTGGGGTCATCAATCCATTTGTCTTCAGCCGTAGTTTGTTGGTTTTCCAGCAAAGTATTAAATTGCTTTTCGTACGAGAATAATTTTCCTAAGCGAAATATTCCTGTCGGTGATTTGCCATCTCCTTCTCGTTTTTCACGCGGCAATGCAAAACCATTTTTCCCTATACCGGCTTTTACTGGTTCTTGTTTCACAACCCACAAAGCATCTTTCTTTTCTAAAACTACTAAAAATGCTGCATAGCTACTAGCATCGTTATTATATACAACCAATAACTGACTGGTTTTTTCTAACTTCTCTTTATTCCTATTTGCAATTAATAATGCGTTTTCAATAATATCATTATTAGATTGAGCCTGAAGATTCAAACTAAAGAAACATACGGCCACTAAAAGTAAAACCTGATTTAAAAAATTCATTCAACTATGGTATAATATTCAATAATTATCTATTTCGCCTGTATTCCTATAATTCATCACAAACATAATAATTTATCATTTACGCATTCTGTAAGTTATTTCCAGTAGTACTTTTACGGAAGTCAATCCTAACCTTCACAATAATTCACGGTCATATTTAACATTCGATTTACATCAATAGACTTTATTAAAAAGATTATTTTACTACTTTTGAAGACTAAATTAAACTTTTTTCATGAAAAAATCGCTCGCCCTTCTTGCTTTGCTATTATCAATTTCTATTTACTCGCAAAAAAAAATATATTACACTGAAGACTTTAAAGAATTGCGTTCAACTGAAGGAGCGACGTACTACAGCACTTATGAAGATACTAAAAAAGGTACTACTAGAACCACTTATTTTATAGATGGAACAAAACGTAACTACGATGAATTTTCAAATTTCAAAAAGCGTATTAAAGATGGCGTATCTATCACTTGGTACAAAAATGGAAATAAAGAAAAAGAATTGATTTACAAACATGGGAAAATTGACGGGATTTCAAACCTCTATTATGAAAACATCCAGATCAAACGTAGCGAAAATTACAAAAACGGTGAATTTATTGACGGGAAATGTTTTAATGAAAGCGGAACTGAAATTACTTTTTTTCCTTATTATATACAGCCTGAATTCCCAGGAGGAATAAATGAATTTTATAAATATGTAGCAAAGAATTTCAAAAGTCCTAATAGTGCTAAAGGACGAATAAAAGTTGATTTTGTGGTTGAAATAGATGGCACTTTAAAAGATTTTAAAATAATTGAAGGGCTTAATTATGACATGAATGTTGAAGCATTAAGAGTGCTATTTAATAGCCCGTTATGGATTCCTGGCAAAGTAGACGGGAAAGATGCTCGTGTTAAATACGGCATCCCAATTACGATCAATTAAAATAAATAATTCTTAGCATTTAACTCATTTAATTTTAGCGACTAAAATTAAATGAGTTATTTTTTTTTATAACCATTCAATTAAAGAAACTCCAACACCCACAGTAGTTTGGAGATTGTTATAATCTATCAGCGTTTCACCATAACCGTGGGAAATTAATAGATATCCTTTTAAATTATTTCTAACCGGATAAGACCATGAAAAAGCGGCATTCCCTCTTGCTTTTGAATTAAAACTAAGATTATGACTACCAACAAAAGAAAGGATATTACCGTTTTTGGTATAAATGACATTCACATCTCCCCTACCTACATATTCTGCAATATCAGGATTGTCATCAATTGCAGCTGGCATACGAAACCAAGGTCTCACATACACAGTCCAATTGTTACGTTCAAATCCTGCATGCAGTATAATTCTATTCCAGCTACGGGAAAAAGGATCACTTTTTCCATTTGACTCATGATTTAATGCAACTCCTACCATTCTTGTTTTAAAACCAAATAAATTAAACTTCACAGGGAAATTTAAAATAAGTTCAGGTTCATAGTTAACTTCTCTAAAGGGACGTGAAAGCGCAGTATTATAGATTTGCCAATGTGACTTTTGAGTATAGGCTAACCATAAGTCACCATGACCCCAGAAAATACTTTGCAGTACTTTAGTCTTAAAACTCAATTGGAATTTAGTCTCGATATTATTGTAGTTAATAACCTCAGGCGCTACATAATCCGGATCTGTATTTCCTGATTCAGGCCGTTCATTCGGGTTATTCGTCCAGCGCACGGGCAAAACAAACATAGGCTTGTAAGGAGTAATCAAAAAGGTTCCCCTCACTGAAGTAGTATCCAGTTCCCATCTTTCCGTCATATTTCTAAGTTGCGTTTTACGGTTAAACAAGGCCTGAACCTGAGCATTAACAGTAAAAAAAGAAAAAAGAAGTAGAAAAATAGAAAGCTTAATTTGAAAATATTTCATATTCTAGAATCAAAATTTAATCCGCAAAAATAGTAGTTTGACATCTCACTACGTTACACTTTTATTTTAAAAAGTTATATAAATACTACTTTTAATCTTGTTAAAGTATCTGCAAACATTTGGAACTTTAAGACTAAATCACTTTATTTGAGAATTCTATCATAACCCAATCTATCAGTAACATTATGAAATCTTATACCGTCCAAGAAATAAACGAAGTCCTCAAAGGAGTCATATCTGGTAGTACCTCACAAACAATTACAGCACCTGAGCAACTAGAGGTTGCAACTGACTCTGAAATTTCATTTATTGGAAACAAAAAGTATGAGAAACTATGGTCAACATCTAAAGCTTGCGTTGCTGTTGTAAACGAGGATATTTCAATAGAACCGGGAGAAAACAGAGCTTTCATCAAAGTAAAAAATGCTGATTTAGCGATGTCTCAAGTTTTGGAACTTTTTGCTCATCCAATGCCTCAATTTTATATTGACATTCACCCTACGGCAGTTGTTGATAAATCAGCGACTATCGGAATTGGAACAAAAATAGGCGCCGGAAGTTATGTTGGACCAAACGTAAAAATTGGAGAAAACGCAATCATTTATCCTAATGTCACTATTTTGGATGAATGCACCATAGGAAAGAATACAGTACTGTGGTCTGGAACTGTAGTTAGAGAGCGTTGCCACATTGGTAATGATTGTATTATACATCCTAACGCAACAATTGGCGCAGATGGATTTGGATTTCGTCCTTGTCCTCAAAGAGGACTGGTTAAAATTCCACAAATAGGAAATGTAATAATAGGAAACAATGTCGAAATTGGTGCCAACTCCTGTGTAGATCGTGGCAAATTTAGTTCCACGGTTTTAGGAGATGGTTGTAAAATTGACAATTTAGTTCAAATAGGTCACAACAGTAAATTGGGTCGTTTTTGCATTATGGCAGGACACAGCGGATTAGCTGGTTCTGTAACTTTAGGCGACGGAGTTATTATTGGCGGAAGCGCCTCCATAAAAGATCATGCAACATTAGGAAGTGGCGCAATCGTAGGCGCTGGATCTGGCGTTACCTGCGATGTCCCTGCCGGAAAAACAGTACTAGGTTATCCTGCTGTTGAAGCACGCGATGCCTTAAAACAATGGGCTATTTTAAAACGATTAGTCAACGATTCAAAAAAATAAACAAGTAGATTTTATCATATTCGTAAAAAAACAGGAGTTCGCTTCTGTTTTTTTGGTTTTATATCGAAATTTAATTGGAATCGAACGTAAATAATAAATTTTATTTCGTTCGATTTTGTATTTTAGCGCAAACTATTTATAACACTATTACAACATGGATTTAAACTTCAATAAAAACGAAGATCACAATAAACTTTTACTGTCTCAATTAAGACAAAATTTTTCCAAAGTAAAATTAGGAGGAGGTGAAAAAAGAATTCAAAAACTACATGCTGAAGGTAAAATGACGGCGCGCGAGCGTATTGATTATTTACTTGATCCTAAGGCAAAGTGTATTGAAATTGGAGCTTTTGTTGGTGAAGGAATGTATAAAGAACACGGTGGCTGTCCATCCGGAGGAGTTGTTGTAAAAATAGGATATATCAGAGGAAAACAATGTATTGTTGTTGCTAATGATGCCACGGTAAAAGCGGGTGCTTGGTTCCCTATTACCGCCAAGAAAAATCTTCGTGCGCAAGAAATCGCCATGGAAAACCGCCTGCCTATCATTTATTTAGTGGATAGTGCTGGTGTCTATTTACCGCTGCAGGACGAAATTTTCCCAGACAAGGAACATTTTGGGCGTATATTTAGAAATAACGCCCAAATGAGCAGTATGGGGATTACCCAAATTTCGGCGATAATGGGAAGCTGTGTTGCCGGAGGAGCCTATTTACCTATAATGAGTGACGAAGCCATCATAGTTGAAGGAACAGGTAGTATCTTCCTAGCAGGTAGTTATTTGGTAAAAGCAGCTATTGGCGAAAGTATCGACAATGAAACTTTAGGAGGTGCGACGACGCACTGCGAAATTTCGGGAGTGACAGATTATAAAGCGAAAGACGACAAAGACGCCTTAGACAAAATAAAAAATATCGTTGATAAAATTGGTGATTTTGACAAAGCCGGTTATAGCCGAGTGAAATCAGAAAAACCAGCCTTAGACGAAAAAGAACTATACGGTGTTTTACCCAAAGCTAGAAATGAACAATACGACATGATGGAAATCATCAACCGTCTTGTGGACAATTCAGAATTTGAAGCGTATAAAGATGGCTACGGTCAAACTATAATCACAGGTTACGCAAGAATTGACGGTTGGGCAGTAGGAATTGTAGCTAACCAGCGTAAAGTGGTAAAAACTAAAAATGGCGAAATGCAGTTTGGTGGTGTAATCTATTCAGACAGTGCCGACAAAGCAACCCGTTTTATCGCCAATTGTAATCAGAAAAAAATCCCTTTAGTTTTTGTACAGGATGTCACCGGTTTTATGGTGGGATCTAAATCAGAACAAGGTGGAATCATAAAAGACGGTGCCAAAATGGTCAATGCAGTAAGTAATTCTGTAGTGCCAAAATTCACGGTTATTGTAGGGAATTCCTACGGTGCAGGAAATTATGCCATGTGTGGAAAAGCATACGACCCAAGATTAATTTTCGCCTGGCCAAGTGCAGAATTAGCCGTCATGGGTGGTACACAAGCTGCAAAAGTATTGGCACAAATTGAAGCTTCATCCTTGAAGAAAAGTGGAGAAGAAGTAGATGAGGCTAAAGAAGCTGAATTATTCGCTAAGATAAAAGCCAGATACGACGAACAGGTTTCTCCTTACTATGCTGCTTCCAGATTGTGGACAGATGCGACTATCGATCCTCTAGACACGAGAACTTGGATATCTATGGGTATTGAAGCGGCAAATCACTCCCCTATTGAGAAAAAATTTAACTTGGGTGTAATTCAGGTGTAACAAAGCCTTTTTTATTTCTAGGAGCAGAAAGTCTCCGGTTTCAGAACCAGATCCCTCCCGCTATCCGCTGTATTCCCCAATTTAAAAAAACAAGGCTTGTTGCCTTATTTTATTTAAGTCGGGGGATGCCGCTTCTATCGGGGCTAATCGACTGCGGACTATTTTCAGAACAATCTCATTAAAAAAACAATTGGAATCCCATCCTTATATATGGTTTGCAACGCTTTATTTGGTTCATAAATCTAAGTAAGGTATTCGTTACAAAACAATATCATAGAAAATTAGCTAAATAAAGGTTTGTTAATGATACTAATCCATTGGTAACCATTTCAAACTCTTAAATTCCTTTCCAGGAGCATTACACGATTAAATATTTGACGCTGAGCCGCTAACATCTTCTGATTTTTTTGTATTTTTATAAAAACCAAATATTTTTCTTTAAAAGAAATGGCTTTGGTTTGTAAAAGAACCTCTGTATGGAAAAAGATAAATTGACATATCAAGAATTACTAGACCAAATTGCTGAACTCAAAGAACAGAATGAAATTTTAAGATTACAATCTTCAATTCAAAATGAAGAGGAGCTAGATTATGATTACATGACTATCCTAAACAATATTGGTGATCCAGTTTTTCTAAAGGATGAGCAAAGCAAGCTACTTATTGTAAATGATGCTTTCTGCGAAATGATTGGTCGTTCTAAAGCTGACGCTATAGGCCAGACACTTGCCGAGGTTGTTCCTCCTGAAGAGCAAGAGAGCTTTTTAAAAATTGACAAGCAAGTAATAGCAGATGGAGTGGAAAATATAAATGAAGAATCACTTACAATAAGCGGTGTTGCAACCAGAATAATTTCCACAAGGAAGAGGCGGTTTATTAATTCTGACGGAAAGAAGTTTCTTGTAGGAGTAATTCATGATATCACTGAACGGAAGAAAGCTGAAAATGCACTTAAAGAAAGTAAAAAACTATTAATAGAACTTAATGCCACAAAGGACAAATTATTTTCTATAATAGCTCATGATTTAAGAAACCCGTTTAGTAACATTATAGGAATTTCGGAATTATTAACTGAAAGTCCAAACGACTTAGGGGATGCAGAATGTGAAGAGTACTTAGGCATTATAAATTCACAGGCTAAAGACACACTTATTTTACTTGACAACTTGTTAAATTGGGCACAATCGCAAACAGGACAAATTAGTTTTAACCCAGGTAAAATAATTTTATCAGACGTTATTCCGAAAATAATAAAACTAAATACTTCTCTTTCAAAATCTAAAAACATCTCTTTAAATTATTCCTCATTGGAGAAAACCGAAGTTTATGCAGATGAAAACATGCTGAGAACAATTTTGCGAAATCTCGTTTCCAATGCAATTAAATTCACAAAATTAGGAGGTCACATTAACATCCATGCTGTTTCAAGACAAGATCATGTGGAAATCTCCATCTCTGACAATGGAATAGGAATAAAGAGAGAAAAACTTAAAGAGCTCTTTAAAATATCGACACATATGACTTCGTATGGTACGGCAAACGAAAAAGGTTCGGGTTTAGGATTAGTACTTTGCAAAGAATTTATAGAAAGACACAATGGTAAAATTTGGGTTGAAAGTGAAGAAGGTAAAGGAAGTGATTTCAAATTCATGTTGCCTTTGAACAATTCATATGCGTGAGAACAAAAACTACCTGTAACATTTAAGTCTAAGTTACGATTGCAAAGCCAACAATAAACCCTTTATTGAACAAAGCCGTTCACAATTCTGTTCAAATGCGTTTGTACAAACGCAATACCATGGCGCATATAAACTTCCTACTTATGGAAGCGCACATAAAACAGCCAAAATAATCCATTCGAAAACCCATTTATAACTACCTTTCTTAAAATTATTTTTCCCTATTTTTACGTACAAAAGTAAGAGCTAGTAAATCTAAGTTTAGAAAAAACAGTCACCTATTTCAATGTATTAACCTGAACACGAAACACTACTTTTAGAATAAACTAAATTCCTATCGTATAGCAATGACCTATCATTTTAGAAAAGCCACAAATTCAGAAATCCCACAAATTTGGATCATATTACAACAGGCAATCGCACGTCGAAAAAAAGACGGCAGCAACCAATGGCAAGATGGGTATCCTAATCCAGAAGTGATAAAAAATGACATTGATAAAAATGCAGGTTTTGTTTTGACTGAGGGAGACACTATCATTGGATACAGTGCGCTATTAATAAATGACGAACCTGCCTACGAAAAAATAGAAGGAAAATGGCTTACGAACGGTGATTTTGTTGTGTTTCATAGAGTAGCTATTTCAGAAACACATTTAGGGAAAGGCTTAGCCAAAAAACTACTAGGATTCATAGAAGAATTTGCAATAAGCAACAACATCAGCAGCCTGAAAGCAGATACTAATTTTGATAATTTTGCCATGATGACTATTTTTGAAAAAATGCGGTACAGCTATTGTGGCGAAGTGCATTTTAGAGGAAGTGCCAGGAAAGCATACGAAAAAGTAATCGTTAAACACTAAATAACAGCTCGTTTACACAATAGAAAAACAAAAGTCAAAACCCTTTTCAGAACACATGAGAAAAATAATTCTACACGTTTTTATCGTCCTTTTATTTACCCAATGTAGTTCTGTAAAAAAGCACAATGCACATTTAATGACTCTACTACCCGTAGATCAGTTAAAATCAGATGTCGATTTTACGTATACTAAATTACAAAGCTTACATCCTCAACTTTATTGGTATACTAGCAAGGAAGCTTTAGACTTTAAATTTGATAGTTTAAAGTCCACTATTACTCAACCTATTACCCCACTTGCTTTTTATAAAAAACTGAGCCCTATTGTCGCCGCCGTAAGACAAGGTCATACCTATCTATATCCTGCTTCAAAAGAAATGGCAAAAAAGGAAACGAAAGATCTTATTAAAAAAGGAACGGGTCCATTTTCACAATTTGACTTCGATTTTTTTGACAACAAGTTGTATGTCGTAAACAATAAGTCGTACGACAAAGGAATTCAAGCAGGTGCCGAAGTGATCGCCGTTAATGGTGTAAAACCGTTTGATTTAATTCAGGAATACAACAACTACTACAGTTCTGACGGCTATAATACTACCTTAAAAAATAGTACTTCTGGTAAGCGCTTCTCGTCCTACTTTACCGTAGAAAATGGAATTAAGGACAGCCTAACCTATACTATAAAATACAACGACAGCATTCAATTAATCACCATCAGACGATACAAGGAAGATTCGATTAAAAAACAAGCTCCCAAAATCCGAAAAAAAGTGACTGCGCTAGACAGAGCAAAATCAAGGGAAGCCAGAAGAATGAAACGAGTAAATGGGTATAATACTGATTTGAAAAATTACAATAGAAATTTAGATTTCATCGAAAAAGACAGCAGTGCCGTCATCATGAAAATTAGAAGTTTTAACAAAGGAGATTTCAGACCTTTTTATAAAGAAAGCTTTCGTAAAATTGAAAAATATAAATCCAATACCCTGATTCTTGATTTAAGAGATAATGGCGGTGGACGCTTAAATGAAATTGTTGATTTATACTCTTATCTGGCCGACTCTACTTTTGTATTCTTGGATAAGTCGGAAGTAGTCTCAAAATCAAGCTTGATGGAAGGCGCTTATTTTAATGGAGGTTCTTTTGGCGTAAAAATCCTAAAAGCGATTTACGCTCCGCTGCTTTATTCTTACCTGCTCCTGACGGTTCATAAAGACGATACAGGTAAAAATTGGTATGCTACCCACACAAGACAGCATAAAGTGAATACTAATTCGTTCAAAGGAAAAATCTATGTTCTGATAAACGGCGGTAGCTTTTCAGCTTCCAGTCTTATTTCTTCCAACTTAAAAAGTTCGCAAAGAGTGACTTTTGTGGGAGAGGAAACTGGAGGAGCTTTTAATGGAACAGTAGCGGGATTTATGCCTGTCTTAAAATTACCCAATTCTAAATTAAAAATTAGAATTGGATTAATGATGATGGCTCCTCATCATAAAACCGAAATAAAAGGGCGTGGTATTTTTCCCGACAAAGAAATCAGCACTACCCTTGAAGACCGACTGAAAGAAAATGATCCTGAACTTAACTGGATTTTAAATGACCTAAGAACCAGTCAATAAAACTTTTCAGAAATAAATGATGAATATAACGCTACAGTTATTCAACCAACCTAATTGTATTCAGGATGAATAAATAGTACACAAATTACTTAAAACCATCAAAGAAAATCAGGTTAATGAAAATAAAGTATTGTATAACAGATACTTATAATTATATTTTCTAACTTTATGTAGCTGACTCTGCCATCTAAAGTAAAAATTTTATTTATTGCTTTATGTTATTCTATCTTCTATTTTATGCAATACTAAAATCATAACTGATTAATCTATTGATCCTAAAATATAAATAAGATGAAAAAGTCAACGGTCATGTCTATAATTACAATGCTATTATTTATACATTTAACTGTGGCACAACAGTTAGAGAAAAAAATAGCAATACCTGATTATTCTAAAACATTACTATTGGAGGGTGGCTTAAATCTGTCAGTACCTGTTCATATTCAAATGTATCGCTCACATAGAGTTGGAATTGGGGTTAACGTGCGAGTTTCAAAGAAAATTTCTCCAAAAACAGAACTTGGTATTAGGGGAGAATATGATTACCGCTTTGCAAGGGATAATGGCCCTGATACTACTGATACAGCTAGTGGAAGGGCTTTGCACAAAAACTTCAGTTTATTTGCTCTTAAACCAAACGTGCAATTTGAACTGCGGAAAAATTGGTTTTTAGGTGTTGAAACAGGTGTTGGCTACGCTCTTTCAGACGAAAATAATAGCATTGGTCTTGGTTTTATATCGGAATACAATGGGGAAGCGCAGTTTGGATCGTGCTCTGGAATATATCTTGGTAAATACTTTACCGCTGGTACAAATGATAGAACATTAGGAATATCACTAAATCTGACCAACTTTGTAGCTAAAGGCCATGCCGAAAATACACTTGGCTTAAAATTTAATTACTGCTTTAAGAAGTAAATAAGAAGAAAATTTCTATATTCAAAAAAAGCATCATGATGACTACTCATGATGCATTTTTTTTTTAAAACAGAAAAAAATTTAGATACTTTCTAACATTTCTTGTCTTTTAATTTTTCCGTTTTCTGTCTCGAAGAATTTATCAATATAAAAAACTTCTTTTGGCTTTTCATACTTGTCTAATGAACTATAAATATCCTCATCTAGTGGCAGTTTTTCCCCTTCAATAATTAGTACTAATTTCTCTCCTAAAACAGCGTCTGCAACTCCTCCTACAAAAAATCTGGAATGAATTCCATGTGATAATTTTTCTTCAATTTGCTCTGGAATCAATTTAATTCCGCCGCTATTGACTACATTATCAATTCTTCCCAAAAGAATAAATTGATGATCATTTATTAATTCTACTAAATCATTAGTGACAATAATTTCATCAGAAATCTTTGGTGCATCAATTACTAAGCAATTTTTATCATTTTGTGAAATTTGAATATTCGGTAAAATTGAAAACGCCTTCTCCCCTATCTTTTTGGCAGCAATATGTGTGACAGTTTCGGTCATACCGTAGGTCTCGTACACTTCTGTTTTGCCTTTTAAAAGTCTTTTTTCAAGTGATTTACTCATTTTGGCACCACCAACGATCATTTTTTTTACATCTTTCAATCCTGCCAATGAATTTTCAGCTTGCAAAGGGACCATGGCCACAAAATCATATTTGGTCTCATTCTTTGTTAATGGATGTGAACTTGGTGCAACAAAATCTACATCTAACCCAAGAATAAAACTGCGAACCAGCATCATTTTTCCAGCTATATACTTAGTAGGCAAACAATACAAAGCTTTATCTCCAGGGCTTAATTTAAAAAAATCACCTGTAGCCAAGGCAGAGTTCACCATCATTTGTTTATTTGTTCTAATCATTTTAGGTATTCCTGTAGTACCAGAAGTTTGTAAATCGATATATGGTTTTTCATCAAACCAGTCTAATAAAAAATCACCTATCGACTTCTCAAATTCATCTCCTTCTTTTATCAAACAATAGGACACTCTGCATAAATCTTTTTTATTTAGAGAAAATCCATTCAATTTAAAATCACTGTGTACGTTTTTATAAGTTACTTCTTTCATTACTAGTTTGTTATTTTAAATAGTGTTGTTTTCTTGTATCTGAATTTTACCTGTCAATTTTTCTTTCCAATCGCTCCATTGGTATTTCTTACTAAAGATATATAAAAGTATTGGGTAAATTACCATTACTGGTAATATTACATCCAGTCCAGCTTTAGGCTCAGATATGTCCTTAAATATAGAATGTGTTTGAAAAGCAGACCAGTCTGAAGTAACTAATAAAGCGCTTACTAGATTATTGGCAGCATGAAAACCTAAGGCCAGCTCCATTCCTTCATCCATTAAGGTTAATACTCCTAAAAATAAGCCTGTTCCTATGTAATATACAAAAATGATATTCCCCATTTTTGAAACTTCTGGATTAGAAAGATGCATAGCGCCAAAAATTATTGACGTCATCAGTAAAGGAAACCATTTATTCTTCGTCAGATTAGCAAACCCCTGCATGAGATACCCTCTAAAAACGTATTCTTCTGTACTAGTCTGAATTGGAATTAAAAACACTCCGATAACTACTAATATTGCAAAGGGGACGGGTTTAAAATTCAATACAAAATCACCCGGATTAGTATAGTAAAAAAGTAATGTGGAAATAACCGTAAAAGCAGACCATAAAGAAAAGGAAAAAAAAACCCTCTTCCAGTCAATTTTTGGTCTCGATGTCGTCACGGACCGCATTGTTTGCTTGTGCAGATAACGCACTACAAAAAAAATACCCGCCATGGTAAAAACAAACGAAATCAAAATGAGAAACAAAGTCAAATTCGGGTCAAAAAAATGCATCAACTCGTCATTTCCGGCAGGATAAGGGACTCCTTTTACCTCTGTTTCATAAATTATCCCCAATAGCAACGGAACCTGACCAACAAATGAAGTCGCAATTATTATTACTGAACCAATTAAATATTTCCAAAATTTATTCTCTGAATGTACTCCCTGTTCTATAAACATGTATTATTTCTTTAATTATATATAACTAGTTAGACTATCAAAGTCTACTTTTGTTCCCTCGAAAATACTTTATTTATTTCAATTTTCATTAGTAAAGAAAAAAACAATCACATGATACAAATATACCATAACCCACGTTGCGGAAAATCAAGAAACTGTGTTGCCTATGTAGAAGAGGCAGGAAAAGAATATGAAATCATAAAATATCTAGAAAACCCTCCTACTCTAAACGAACTAGCAGCGCTCTTGAAAAAGTTAAACTTTAAACCATTGGAGTTAGTACGCCAAAAAGAGAAAATTTGGATAGAAAACTTTAAAAATAAAGAAATGACAGACGAAGAAATCATAAAAGCCATGGTCGAAAATCCAATTCTCATAGAACGCCCTATCGTAATTAACGGAGACAAGGCAATCATTGGCAGAGACTTAGAAAAAATGACCCGTTTTCTATAATCTGCAGTAGTTTTATTTAACAGTTTTTTATGATTTGTACATTAAACCATATCTAAAATTTGTAGTCAAATTTGCATAACTAAAATTAGTAATGATGCAGCACTTTTTAAAAAAAATTTTTACCCTCACTTTATTTCTAACCTTTTTTATGAGTTTTTCTCAGCAAGGACAAGGAGGTCCAATGGGAGAAAAAATTAAGATAACAGGAACTGTTATTGAAAAATTAAGCAAACAACCCCTAGAATACGCAACAGTAACCTTCATCAGTTCTAAAAATGCTAAAGTTGTAGCTGGAGGTATTACAAGTCCAAAAGGAGAATTCAATATCGATGTGAATCCAGGAATTTATACCGTTAAAATTGAGTTTATTTCTTTCAAATCAATAGAATTAAAAGACAAAGTACTTAAAGCAAATACTGATTTAGGTACTATCTCATTAAGTGAAGATGCGGCACAACTAAATGAAGTAATTATTCGTGCAGAGAAATCTACTGTCGAGATTAAACTCGATAAAAAAGTATACAATGTAGGTCAGGACATGTTGGTTAAAGGTGGAACAGTAAGTGATGTTTTAGGCAATGTTCCTTCCGTTTCTGTTGATATTGAAGGAAATGTAAGTTTAAGAGGAAGTGATAATGTTCGTATTTTTATCGACGGACGTCCTTCTAATGCTTTGAACATGGCCGAAGCTTTGCGCCAAATTCCTGCCGATGCGATTGATAAAGTAGAAGTAATCACTAATCCATCCGCGCGTTATGATGCTGAAGGAGGGGCTGGTATTTTAAACATCATCCTAAAGAAAGGTAAAAACCAAGGATTCAACGGAGTGTTCATAGCATCAACAGGAATTCCTGAAACCTATGGTTTAAGTGCCAACTTAAATTACAAAACTGAAAAACTGAATTACTTTACTTCTACTGGTTATAATTATAGAACTACTCAAGGAGGAGGATTGACTGATGCAGAATATTTTAATCCTGACGGTTCTACTAATAAATATATCGATGAAAGTCGCAATACAGAGAGAACGAGAAAAGGGATAAGCACAAGATCTGGTGTAGAATGGACCATAAATCCAACTACTTTTTGGACCAATGCTATTAATTATCGAGAAAATACTGGAAAGGATGAAGACTTAGTGAATTTTAATAATTTTGATAGCAATAGAGCTTTCACTTCCAATAATTTCCGCTTAAATGACGGAAATGATAATAGTAATGACTTTGAATTTTCATCTAACTTCATTAAGAACTTCAACGACAAAGGTCATAAATTAACCGCTGACGGATCATTTACTAAAAGCAATGACAAAGAAGATTCCTTTATTAAGGGGGTTAACACTACCTTTCCTGAAAAATCTACTTCAACTAGCACGCTCAACGATGAAGTTCAAGAACAGTATCAATTTCAAGCTGATTATGTTTTACCCATTGGAGAAGGAAGTCAGTTTGAAGCAGGTTATAAAGGAAACTTCAATAATCTAAATAAAGCATATGATATTTTCTCTGATGATAATGGAAATAATGTTGGTAATTTGTTATCAAATACATTAGAATACAAAGAAAAAATCAACGCTCTTTATACGCAGTATGGTTTCAAAGTAAATAAATTTTCTTATTTATTTGGTTTACGTTGGGAAGACACTAACATAGATGTGAACTTATTAGGTTCAGCAGAGTACAATAATAAGAAATACAATAAGTTTTTCCCAAGTGCTTTCGCTACTTATGAAATTTCAGATAAGAGTAGTGTCTCTTTAAGTTACAGCAAACGTTTATCTCGACCTAGAGGACGCTTTTTAGATCCTACTCCTAACGTTTCAAGTAACATCAATATCTTTAGAGGGAACCCGGATTTAGATCCTTCTTTGACGGATAAATTTGACTTTGGATACATCAAACGTTGGGATAAAGTGACTTTCAATACATCTATGTATTTTGAAAATACGGTTGATGTATTCTCCTTTGTACGTTATGAAAGTGGTGAATTTGTAGATGGTACACCAGTAATTCTTAGTACGCCTATCAATATTGGAAAAGAACAAAGATTTGGATTTGAACTCTCTCTAAATTATAATCCATCTAAAATATGGAAAATAAATAGTAGTTTTAATCTATTTAATACTAAAACTACGGGAGATTTCATGTACACCAATTCACAAAACGAGGTGATTGTTCAAAACTTGGATAATGAAGCTTTCTCCTGGTTTACCCGCATCAATTCTCGTTTAACATTACCTGGAAAAGTTGAGTGGCAAGCGAGCGTTATGTATTTTGGACCTAGCAGAACAGCACAAGGTAGAAATCTAAGCTTAACTATGGTTAACACCGCTTTTAGTAAGGATATCATGAAAGATAGAGCGACAATTTCTTTTAACGTAAGTGACATTTTCAACTCCAGTAAAAGAAGATCAGAAACTAATTTACCAAGTGTCAGTTCTTACAGTGAATTTCAATGGAGAAAAAGACAATTCAATTTGTCATTTACGTACCGAATCAACAAAAAGAAAAATGAAAGAGATAAAAATGCCGCAAAAAGTAATGAAGAAGAAGGCGGCGGATTTTAACACTAAAAAGGGATTCATGAAAATGAATCCCTTTTTATATACTTTCAGTAAAGTATAGGCATAAAAAAAAAGGACTCGTACAAACGGGTCCTTTTTTATGTGTCAATCAAACTAAACTGATTGCTCTTTCTTTGCTTTTCTTTTCTCTTTATATGCTTCCCAAGTTGCGCCACCTACCCAATAGGATACGAAACTAACTAAAAAAAACATTAACCAAAATCCCATTGTTAGGATGGTTAAAAAAAGTAAAAAACCTAAGTACTGTGAAAATTCAAACATGTTTTCCGGAATTTTTGAATGTAAGTACAAATGTATGTTTATTATTTTTTCTTAGCAATAAAAATCCAATTCAATTTTCATAAAAAAGTATTTATCCGTATTTTTGAGCTCAATTTAAGGAGCTATTCCCGCTATTCGCTACAATCTTATACGCCAAACAATGGCATACAAGGATTTTCACTGCTATCGGGGCTATGGCATCAGGTAGAGTTCCACAAATTAATTATTAAACTAACACATACAAATCAACAATAAAATGAAATTCAGAATAGAAAAAGACACCATGGGTGAAGTGCAAGTTCCAGCTGACAAATACTGGGGAGCACAAACAGAACGTTCTAGAAACAATTTTAAAATAGGTCCATCGGCTTCTATGCCAAAAGAAATCATAGAGGGTTTTGCATATCTAAAAAAAGCAGCTGCTTATGCTAACTGCGATTTAGGCGTTTTACCTGTTGAAAAACGCGATGCTATTGCTGCTGTTTGCGACGAAATTCTAGCTGGTAAATTAGACGATCAATTTCCATTAGTAATCTGGCAAACGGGTTCTGGTACACAAAGTAACATGAACGTGAACGAAGTGGTTGCTAACCGCGCTCAAGTTCTTAAAGGATTTGAAATTGGTGAAGGCGAACAATTCATTAAAGCTAATGATGATGTTAACAAATCACAATCTTCAAACGATACCTTCCCAACAGGAATGCACATTGCAGCTTACAAAGCAGTCGTAGAAGTTACAATTCCAGGTGTTGAAAAATTAAGAGACACATTACACGCAAAAGCAACCGAATTCAAAAACGTAGTAAAAATAGGTCGTACACACCTTATGGATGCCACGCCACTTACAGTAGGTCAAGAACTTTCTGGTTATGTTGCGCAATTGAACTATGGTTTAAAAGCGGTAAAAAATACCTTAGCTCACTTATCAGAAGTAGCACTAGGAGGAACGGCAGTAGGTACAGGATTAAATACTCCTGCTGGTTATGACGTAACAGTGGCAAAATACATTGCTGAATTTACAGGACATCCTTTCGTAACTGCCGAAAATAAATTTGAAGCACTTGCCGCTCACGATGCCATTGTAGAATCACATGGCGCATTAAAACAATTGGCTGTTTCATTAAATAAAATTGCAAATGACATCCGTATGTTGGCCTCAGGACCACGTTCAGGAATTGGTGAATTAATCATCCCCGAAAACGAACCAGGTTCTTCAATCATGCCTGGAAAAGTAAACCCTACACAATGCGAAGCATTGACAATGGTTTGTGCTCAAGTTATAGGGAATGATGTTGCTATCACTGTAGGTGGAATGCAAGGGCATTATGAATTGAATGTATTCAAACCAGTTATGGCTGCCAACTTCTTACAGTCAGCACGTCTATTAGGAGATGCTTGTATGTCGTTTGACGAACATTGTGCTCAAGGTATTGAACCAAACTACAAACGTATTAAAGAATTAGTTGATAACTCATTGATGCTTGTTACTGCTTTAAATACTAAAATTGGATATTACAAATCGGCAGAAATTGCTCAAACTGCTCATAAAAACGGAACAACTCTTAAAGAAGAGGCCGTTCGTTTAGGGTATGTTACTCCAGAAGATTTTGATGCTTGGGTAAAACCAGAAGATATGGTTGGAAGCCTTAAATAGTTCTAATTAAAGTCATAAATTCAAAACCCTGCAATGTTACATTGCAGGGTTTTTTAATTTAATTTTATCTGTAAGCTAAAAGTATTTGAAGAAGTGACCAGACACTCTTAATTCAGAATCTATTTCCCGTCTACAAAATCCTGTAAATAGCTGAATCTTGCTGTTAATTTTCCTTTTTCAGTCATTTTGGCCCTAGCCAAAATCCCATCTTTATCATCATTAAAGAATGCAGGAATAACGTGCTCCATAAACATTGTTCCAAAACCTTCACTGGCATCTTTTGGCAATTCACATGGCAAATTATCTACCGCCATTACTACGATCGCCGCTGGATGAAATACATCGACTTCTTTATGTTCAGAAGGCAAGTAACCATAGAACGGTTCTGCAATTGTAGATGATCTAAGAGTACAAGCGATAGGACCATCAATGTCACAGGAAACATCCCCTACTACTTTAATTTTACAATCTTTTGACTGCAGCATGTCTTTGGTTAAAATATCTGGTGCATTATTTCCATGAAAATGCCCTGTAATAACAATATCAGATACTTTTGTAAATCGCTCAAAATCACTAACGTATTCCGTTGGATTTTTATAAAAATCTTTACAATCTAAAACTTTCCCATCTATCCTTTTGTTATAATCTAATACTTCAATCTGCGTGTAAACAGCTTGCGCATAATTTTTAGTTAAGTAGTTTTCAATAGAAACTTCCTTGATCTTCATAGCATCCAAAATTTCCTTGATACCGCCACCCACTTTTCCTGATCCTGTAATCACAAATTTTAACGGAGGCAAAACCAGTCTTTTCAAATGATTGATCAGTTCCTCTTTTCCGGATAGTGTCTCTGCTTTAGCTAATTTGAATAATCCAAACTTTAGTCCGAACCCGCGAATCGTATTATAAGCCCCTACAATTCCGGCGTATCTTCCAAAACCAATTAACCTGCGGTTATTTTCGTTGACTATCGTTTCGTGATCATATAAATCGATGTTTTTTTCAAGAATAGTTTGTAGCAATTCCCTATTATAAGGTTGCTTTTTGATTGTATGCGAAAAAAAGAAATACGATTTATTAGCTATTAAAGAGTCCGCTGGAACTTCTTTAACTCCAAATAAAACATCGCAATCATTAATATCATCAACAATTTCTATTCCCAATTCTTTATATTGTTCATCGGTAAAAATTCTGATATCTGAACTTTCCACTTTTATCGTAGCATCCTTATAAAGTTGCTTTAGTCGTAGCAGTTCATCAGGTGAAAAAACAACTCTTCTATCTGGTGGACTCTTTCTTTCTTTTAAAATTCCGAATTTCATATATATTTAAGGCTTTCGTTTTGGCTTATTCTACTTTTGCAAAATCTAATTGTTACAAATATAACACTTTAAACTAAAATTGTTTAATTTTTATAAAATAAATAATCCTTCAATGTATTAAAAGCTGAAGCCCAAAATGATAGTAATTAGAAGTAAAAAACTTTAATAAAATACTGTTAAGGTTTAAAAAAAAATAATCACAACAAAGTTTGATTCTATATATTTGCGTTTCAACTCCACCAAATAATGATCTTTATAAAAAAAGCAAATATACTACAAATACTCATGCTGTCATTGGTTTTGGGTTCCTGTAAACAAAAGAATGAATCCACCACAGCATTACAAGAAACAACTAAAACTAAAAAAGTTGAATTCATAAAAAAAGGGCCAAAACTTTCTGAAAGCTATATAGCATCTAAGAAAAGTTCAATTACTCATTTTTATAATAAAAACTGGCCCCGTAATAGTCTTAATGGAGGCTTTCTAGTCGCTAAAAATGGGCATATTATTTTTGAAAAATATGAAGGACTAGCTAATTACAAAACTAAGCTAGCGATGAGCAGTAGTACACCTCTACATATTGCATCTGTTAGCAAAGTAATTACCGCTACTGCAGTTTTAAAATTAATAGATCAAAAAAAATTAAGTTTAGATCAAAAGTTAAACACTATTTTAAAAGGGTTTCCTTATCCTGACGTAACTATAAAAACGCTCTTAAGTCATAGGACAGGTATGCGTAATTATGCCTATTTCACAGAAAAAAAAGGGATTTGGGACCGTCATAAGATACTTACTAATCAAGATATTTTGACCATCATGGCTACAAAAGGGATTGATTTAGAATTCAAGACAGATACCCGTTTTAGTTATTGCAATACTAATTATGCCATGTTGGCATTAGTTATTGAAAAAGTGACTGGACTTCCATATAAAAAGGCAATGGAGCAAATTATATTCAAGCCTTTAGAGATGAACGACACCTATGTATTTGATTATGAGAAAGACAAAGAAACAGCAACACCGTCTTACAAGGGGAATTTTTCTAAAGTAAATCTAGATTATTTAGATGGTATTTATGGAGACAAAAATATTTACTCTACACCAAGGGATTTATTAAAATTTGATATGGGAAGAAATTCTCCTGAGTTCTTTCCAGCAAAACTTCTGCAAAAAGCCTTCATTGGATACAGTAACGAACATAAAGGAAAAAATAACTATGGCCTAGGTATACGAATGATTAACTGGCCAACCGGACAGAACTTTTATTTTCACAACGGTTGGTGGCATGGTAATACTTCTGCCTATATTACTTTACCAGAGGAAAAAGTGACTATTATAGCATTATCGAACAAATTCAATCGTATGACCTATAAAGTTCGAAATCTATCCGCTCTTTTTGGAGACTATCCTTTCAAATTAGATGACGACGGAAAAGGGGAATGATATTTGATGTTTAATATTGTGAATGCAGATGGCAGATTTCAGTTAAAATACAATACATTTGCAAACTCAAATTAATTTTTGAGTTAGAATAAAAAAGGGGTCGACTGGTTTTGACAGCAAGTCGAATTGAAAAGTAAGCACGTGGAGAACTGGGACAATTCTCGTTAATAAAAGGTTCCAAAACACATACACGGCGAAGGAAACTACGCTCTTGCTGCATAATCTGAATTATAGTAAGATTAGCCTCGTCCTATTAGATAGGAAAGCAGGATTTACCTCGAAAGCTTTGGTTTATAGCGGTCGATAAAGGTGAATCGTAAATTTAAACCTAGATTTCCATAAGCTTCGGGTGGACTTCGAAATAAAGAAGATAAGTATTGAGTGGCTGTTTCTGGCCCGGCTCAATATCGAAAATCTAATCAGGAAATAAACGTGTAGAAAGCCTTTTAGTTGCTTGTTTGGACGGGAGTTCGATTCTCCCCGACTCCACAAAAAGCCTTGTAAATCTTTGATTTGCAAGGCTTTTTTTTTATAAATCAGTACTGGTTACAAATGAGAGCTAGAATCAGATTTGTTCTTTTAGTTAACTGTCAATGAGTACAGATTAAAAATCTGCGCTATCGTAATTGTATTGTTAGTTCTTGGTAGAAAAGTAAGAGATTGAAATTTGAATTCGTAACTTTGAGTAAATCAAAAAAACTAATGAAAAAACTAACGAATAAATCACCTTATTTTGAACTAAGCGGTAGCTCTTATTTTCGTGTAGTTCATCAATTTTTAGACTTTACTCTTTTAGCGACCAAATATCTATCTGTAAATTTTGGTTTTTCAAGATTTATGGAGCTTGTGGAATCCTTTAGGTTGTTCTTATTATCTCGAAGAAAAATTGTTTCGGTGTTCTTGTTCTTAGCCGTTTTGTTTATTGCTACTTCCTCGTTCGCTGCTTCTTCGGCAGCTGTTTTCATAATTACAACTTTCACTTTTAGTTGGACTCTTTTTCTGTCTTCATCTAAAAAATAAACCCCCAACATCGTTGAAATGTAAATAAATTAGCGAAACCACAAAAAGCGCCTTTTAAACTTCTAAGAGTTTATCGTACTTCACAACTTGCCTCATGAACAATCGGAAAATTACAGGAATTAGCAATAAAACAAAGTTCGTTTGCTTTTTTATGTAAACTTATCGCTTCTGCTACTTTATCTTTTTGTGTTATAATCACTTTTGGATACAAGCGAACTTCAATAAAGCGTCCGCTGCCGTTATCTAAAACTTCAAGCGTTGCCTCCGCATTATCAGTGTATGAAAGCACTTCGATTCCGTTTTGGGCACATACATACAAATACGACATCATGTGACAGGAAACCAAGCTACTTAATAACAAGTCTTCCGGATTATACAATGTTGGATCTCCTTTAAAAGCTTTGGCAGCTGAAATATTCAAAATCGGCTTCCCTTCAATGATAACGGTATGGCTTTTACTGTAAATTTTAGAAGTTGAAACCCCCTCCTCTTTGGTGGAAAACCAATTCAATTTTGCTTTAAATAAATGTTTGAAACCCATTGTTTTCTTTTTATTCCAAAAGTAATCAAAACAACGATTGCTTACTTATACTATTTGATTACTGACTTAACTTAGATTTAAAATACTGTCAAGGTATGCTTTTGACGAACAAAATGTAAAACAACCTGCCATTTGATAAGTAAACTATTCTTTATGTTCAATATCAAAATAATACAATAAACTTGGTAGCACTATTAAAAGTAAAGGCATCGCTATTAAAAACCCTCCTATTACCGCTATTGCTAAAGGTTGATGTAACTCTGAACCCGTACCTATACCAATCGCTAAAGGCAATAAGGCAATAATTGCACCTAAAGCGGTCATTAATTTTGGTCGCAAACGGGTTGAAATTGCATATACTAGAGATTGCTTTTTATTATTCGAACTAAGAAAAGTTTCTTTAAATTGTAAATAGGTAAAAATGGCATTTTCACTAATAATTCCAACAATCATAATCAATCCGGTATAGCTACCTACATTTAATGGTGTATTTGTCAAAAACAATAATAAATAACTGCCAGCAATACCCAGAACTGAAATAAACAGCAGGATGAAAGCCACTTTTAGATTTCGAAATAGAAATAACAAAACACCAAAAACTAATAAACACGAAGCCATTAAAATAAGTAATAATTCTTGAAATGATTGCTGTTGGTCTTTGTAAGCTCCAGCATAATCAATATAATAACCACTCGGAAGAGTAACTTTGCTTGATACTTCTTTTTTAATATTTTGCATCACGGTACCTAAATCTTTATTGTCTAACCTTCCGGTAACGACGCACATCATCTGTAAATTTTCTCGCTCTATTTCAGCAATTCCTTTTGAAATCGAAATAGTAACGAGGTTAGTTATTGGGATTGATTTTCCATTTGGTAAAAAAATAAAAATCTTTCTAATTTCTTCTAAATTTCTATTTTGAGTATTGGGGTAAATCATCCGTATTGGTACTGCTTTATCTAACTCTAAAATAGAACCGATCACATTCCCTTCCAGTAACGTTTGCAATTGAAATTGCAAATTAGCCGGACTAATGCCATATTGGGATAATTGATTGTAATTTGGCGTAATACTTATCGATGGCCCAGCATAAACAATTCCATCAAATACATCAGCGGTACCTTCTGTTTTTTCGACTATATGAGCTACTTGCTTTGCGATTTTTTGCAATTCTTGTTGATTGTTTCCAAAAACTTTTACCTCAATAGGAGAAACAGAACTCATTAAATCGCCTAACATATCACCAATCACTTGACCAAAATCGATTCGGAGTGCAGGCTGTGAAGTTTCTACTTTTAATCTAATTTCGTCAATAACATCATTACTAGTTTTAGATCGGTCTTTCTTAAGCTGAATTAAATAATCACCTCTATTGGGTTCAGTTATAAAAAAGCCCATTTGCGTCCCTGTCCTTCTACTATATGCTTCTACTTCTGGAATAGTATGTATTATTTTCTCTACTTCAATTAACATTCGATCCGTTTCTTCTAATGAAGTTCCTGGCGGCGATTCATAATCTAAAACGATACTTCCTTCATCCATCTCTGGTAAAAAACCAGTTTCTAATCGGGGCAAAATTAAAATTATTGAAATAATCAAAAGTGCACAAAAAGAAAAACTCAATAACGGTTTTTCAATAAAATAGGCTACCCAATTTTGGCTTTTAACTTCGTGATGCTCCGTTGTTGATTTTGCTTCAGAAGGATTGCTGCCTTTTTTAGTAAGCAACAAATAAACAACTGGTAATAGGATCCAAGTCACAAAAAACGAACAGATTAATGTAATAATCATCGTATCCGTTAGCACTTTAAAATACGCGCCTGCAACACCACTCATTAATGCAAAAGGAAGAAAAATAACAATCGTACATAATGACGAACCTACCATTGCTGGAAAGAGATAGTGAATTGCTTTTTGCAATAATGCGGTCGTTGGTTCATCAGGATGCTCCTCATGTGTTCTATGGATTTGCTCCACAACCACTATCGCGTCATCAATAATAAGACCTAAAGCAGCAGCGATTGCACCCAGCGTCATTATGTTAAAGGTTTGTCCCGTAAAATATAAGACTAGCAAAGTAGCACAAAGTGTTACCGGAATTACAATTAAAATAGTAGCACTTGCTTTAACCGATTTTAAAAATAAAATAGCCACAATGATTGCTAAAAACAATCCAATTAATAAGCTGTCTGTAACACTTTTTACGGCATCGCCCACAAAACTGGATTGTTCATAATAGGGTTTGATTTTTATATCCTTTGGAATTATTTTTTGCAGTTCTTTCAACTTCTCATCCATATCGGTTGACATGGTAATCAAATTGGCACCAGGTTGCTTTATGATCGCAATTAAGACACTTTCTTTTCCGTTAGCATTTACCTTAATATATTCTTTAGCTTCTTCAATGGCTACCGTTGCTATATCTTTTAACGTTATTATCCCTTTCCCGTTGTTTATAACTACTAGATTCTCTAAATCTGATTTAGTAGTGATCTGAGCATCCGTTAAGGTCAAATATAAAAAGCGATTGTCTGACAAATACCCATTGGAAGTAATAAAATTGGTTTGGCTTAAAACCTGAGAAACGGCCTCTGGAGTGATTCCATAAGCAACCATTTTACTCTGATTGAGTTCAATCCAGTATTCTTTTTCTTTTCCACCTATCACTCTAACTTCGCTTACTCCATCTACTTGTGAAAGAAAAGGCTTTATCGTAAAGTTCGCTATTTTTTTTAATTCAATAGGCGATCTATTTGTGCTTTCCAGTGCGTATCCTATAACGGGGAGAATAGATGGATTCATCTTTTCTACTGTTATTTGAATACCTGCCGGCAAATCAGTTCTAATCTGATTAATTCGGGATTCGATTTGTTGTTTGCTTACATCTAAATCAGCATTCCAATCTACGAAAGCCGAAATTTCACAACTTCCTCTACTGGTCGTGCTTCGAACCGTTTTTAGATTTGGAATTTTCTTGATTGCATTTTCTAATGGTTTAGTCACGGTAACCATCATTTTATCTACCGGTTGCTGCCCTGCATCTGCAATGACTTTTATTTTAGGAAAAGTAATTTCTGGAAATAAACTGGTTTGCATTTTAGAGTATGCAAAAATACCTCCCAATAATACCAAGAAAATTAAAGTGCTTAAACCGCTTTTATGTTTTACAAAAAAATTATTCATTATTTGGCACTTTTTATAATTTTCACTTTGATGGTGTCGCCTACTCCATAGTTTCCAGAAGTGACTATTCTATCTGTTCCTTTAAATTTTGGGGAAATTATTTCTGTTCTTTCTTGGTTTTTTAAACCTATTTGAACCGGAACTTTAATCGCCGTAGAATCATTTTTAAGCAACATAATCCAATACTCCGTTTCTATTTCATTACTTAAAATAGCGGTCTTTGGCAACGTAATTATATTCGATTTATTCGATTTTGGAATGCGTACAGACACGATCAAATTTTCCGGTAAAACGTCATTTGAATTCATTTTTAAAAATACACTTTGCATTTGCGAAGTGGCATCCACAGCAGGAATAAATTGCTTCACTGTAGATGAAATAGATGTTCCATCGGGTAAGTACATCGATAGTTGTTGATTTATCGAAATGTGTTTTTTTAATTCGAAAGGAACATTAATTACCACTCCATAATTATTAGAATCATTAATAATGGCCAATACATCACCTTCTTGAACATAGTTGCCGTTTTCTACATTAACCGCAGTAATAAACCCAGTTGAACTTGATGGAATTGAAACTGCACTACCAAAATTTAATTTAGGATCTAATTTATTTACATCATTTCCCAGTGCAATTGCTTCTTTTGTTTTTATCGAAAATAAACGCTTTCCTTTTGCAACTTTGTCATTCGTTTTTGCATTAACTGCTGTTATATACCCCGTAATGATTGATTTTATAGGTGTTTTTACGATATAAGAAACCGTTCCCGAAACTTCTTCATAATCATCAATTCCTGTCGTGTCAATAGTTGTTACTGTTACTGGAATAATAGTTTCTGTTTCTGTAATTGCCGCTTCTTGTTTTTTACAAGACTGTAAAAGCATTAAAAATAATACAGTTATAAAGGGTATCGTTATCTTATTTTTCATTTGTATTCCAATAATTAAGTTCATTAATTAACAGTAAGCGCTCTGTATTGTTTTGAGCAATCGCATTTGTAATTGACAGTGAATTCCCCAATGCAATAACAAAATCTGGAATAATTGCGTTTCCAGTGACCAATAATTTATTAAAAGCGTCTAGTAGGGTTTTGTTAATTTTCAATTGAGTTTGCAGCTGATCATTAATCATTTCGTTCTGACTTAATTTTAACACAAGCTGTTCTTGCTGTTGTTTAAACTGTCTTCCAAATTGCTTTTTATAGGCCGCATTGGTTTCTAAAGCCAATTTGTTTTTAGTGATTTGTAGTTTTCTTTGATTTCCGTCATAGATAGGAATCGAAAGGTTGACACCAACACTGTTCCCAAAATTCTTATAATATTGACCTACTAAAGTCGAATTGTAACCGGCATCTGCTAACAATAGTAACGATGGTTTATAATTATTAGCAATATTTTGTTTTTGGTTCTGAATGCTCAAACTATCAATTTCAAATTGCTGATTGTAAATAGAATGCTCTGAATTGATGAGTTGCTTCAATTGAATTTGGGGTTCGATTAATACAATGGTCGATTTTTCATTCGTTCCAGATAAATAATTTAGTATTCCTAAATCATTTTCAAATTGATATTTCATCTGAAGCAGGAGCAACTCTTGCTGTTTTACTGTGGATAAAAACAGCAAATAATCAGTTTGTTTGTAAATGGATTTCTGAGTAAACTTTTTAAGAATTTCTAATTCGGAATTCAATAAACCAAACTGCTTTTGAAGATTCAAAAATTGATTGTTATCAGAAAACGCAACGATATATTGCAAACGAATCGCTTTAGCAATATCATTTTTTGTGATTTTCTTATTAACATCCACTTTATCTTTTAATAAAGTGATGGCACCAAGCTGATTGTTTTTTTGGCTTTTGCCAAATATCTTTTGCGAAAAGCTCACTAAACCACTAAGATTTTGCCCATTACTAATCGCAGTATCATACCCATAATTATTAATTACTGGCGCATAATTAGCAAATAGATTTGCATTTAATTGTGGTTTTAAATTGGCTTTATACAATAAGCTATCTATTGACAAAGAACTGGATTGATTGTTTAAATCGTCTAGCAAAGCCGTATTCAAAAGGGCTTTTTCGATAAAAAAATTCACCTCTCTTTTTTGTGAAAAAGAAGCAAATGAAATAAGTGTCGTTATGAAGAGTAAAAAAATTCGCATGGGATAAAGATAAAAAATTAGAACACCTTTATTTAAAAGATGTTCTAATAATAAACACCGTTAATTATTTCTGATTATTAGTCTTTATTCAGTTTTAAGAATTTCCCTGAAGCATCAAAAATCAAATCACATATTTTTCCATCAATTTTAACCTCCGCTTCATAAGTAACTACATTTTTGTTATCTGTAATTTTAGCTGTTTCTTTGATTTTTTTATTAGGATAAGTCGTTGAAAAATAAGTTAATGCTTTTGCAGGCATTTCAGTTTCTGTGATTTCAATTTCTGTGGCAAGTTTATGACCTAATTTATCATAGTTTGCAGAAGCGTCCTTTCCGTTCATTTTAAACTCTGCTTCAAAACCGTCCTTTTCAATATCCCAATCTACTTTTGTATTTGGATACTCTTTCTGAAAAGCTTCTTTAACTACTTTAGGTACTTCTTTCTTGTCTTTAGACTGTGCACAACCTATAGAAGTTATCGCTATAGCGGCAAATAAAATTACATTTTTCATGATTGCTGTTTTTAAATTATTAAACAAATATCTAACATGAATCTATTTCAAATCTATTTTTAAAATTGGTTGAAAGAAAATAAATGTTTGTTGATTCTAATTTAATCTTTCTACTACAATCAAAAGACGAAATTTTATAGTTGTGATTCGTTTTATTTCAACACGTCTAACTGATCAATAATTTGAATAAAAATATCTTGCCAATAATTTGGGTTATAAGAAAGTGAGGAATCACCAAATCGAATAATTTGAATATTCTTTTCCGGATAGAGGTACAAGTATTGACCGTATAGTCCAACAGCATAGAAACTATTGTATTTTAAAGGCCCTATTCCCCAATTATTATTATAATAATGTCTGTTATTATTAGACGGATCTGAATGTGTTGACTGCTCTACCCACTCTTTTGAAACAATTTGATTTCCTTCCCAATTGCCTCTATTGAGATACAATCTACCAAATTTGGCAAAATCAACTGTCCTTGCCTGTAGGCAACAAAAAGCTTTTTCCATACCATTCTCATCATCCCTGTCTAAACTCCAATAGGCGGCTGCTTCCATGCCTAATGGCTTCCAGATTTTAGTCTCTAAGTAATTAGAAACGGGCTTATTTGTTACTCTTTCAATAATTAAGGCTAATAACTGGGTGTTTGCACTGCTATAATGAAATTCTATATTAGGTGCAGTTTTAATAGTTAATGCTGTTATTTCTTTTCTTAAATCATGTCCCCAATAAAATTCTGCATTATCTGAAACAATATTAAATTCCTGATCTGAAAATTTTATTCCTGAAGTATGTTGAAGTAGATTTTTTATTGTAATCTTCTCAAATCCTGGGTTATTTTTAAATTCAGGTAAATAATCAGTAATAGGGTCATTTATACTTTTAATTTTCCCTTCTTCAACGGCTATTCCTATTAATGTGGACACCATTGGCTTGACCATAGAAAACGAAGAGACTAAGGAAGTGTCCCTATATTTACCATTATATTTTTCATACAAAATAGTATCGTTCCGGATGATCATAAACGAAATTGTATTGTGGAGTTTTACGAAGGTATCGAGAGCAACATTCGTTGGATTTAATGACTTATTAGTTAAACCAATCAATTGCCCTAACTTATAATCTTTATCGGGTTTTATAAAATTAAAAACTGGCGATTGATTGTCAATTTTTCTTTGAGGAAAATGTGAAAAGTCATTCTGACCTGGTAATGCACCAAACCGCATAGTGTTATAAACATCACAAGATGAAATCGCTAACATAATTATTCCTAAGAGTAAAAAAATTATTTTGCTTTTCATCACTTTATTGGGTGTTTTTAAATTAGTAAACAAACAACTACAATGAATCTATTTCAAATCTATCTTTTAAACTGACTTAAAGAAAAAACATGTTCATTGTCTTCGTATTTATATAAAACTGTAATCGAATTTGCTTCTGCTATTTCTTTCACTATCGCTAACCCTAAACCAATAGAATTTACATTAGAAGATTTTTTTTCAAAACGCTCAAAAATACTAACCTCATCTAAAGGTTCTAATGAACCTGTATTGCTTATAAGTAATGCTTGGTCTTTTATCGAAATCGTAATTTGTCCGTTCTTAACATTATGTCTTATAGCATTTTGAATTAAATTATTAATTAAAATAAAACACAATTCTGAATTAATTGTAAAATACAACTCCTCAGTCGGTTCACAAACAAACTGTAGTTTTTTATCCAAAATAAAATCTTCATTTATGGCTTTTATTTTTTCAATTAAAGGAAGTAGTGCTACCGTATCTGTTTTTTCGTATTGTTGGTTTTCTATTTTAGAAAGCAATAACAATGATTTATTTATTCTACTCAAACGACTTGTTGCCTCTTCAATAGAAACTAACAACTTCATCGTCTCTTCATTCAACGAGTTTTCTTGAAGTAGTAAATCTATTTTACCCGTAATTATGGCTAATGGAGTTTGAAATTCATGCGAAGCATTTTCTGCAAATTTTTTCTGGTTTTTATAATCACTAATCATTTTTGAAGTCATGTGATTTATAGAAGAATTTAGTTCGCTGAATTCTGTAATTTCATTTGATTCTAATTTTTTATAGTCCGTTGTATTCACACTAAAATCCTTAATATAATCTAAGGTGTTCTTAAATGGTGTCCAAATGAGCTTGGAAATTTTACTATTTATATACGCTGTAACTAAGAAAAGCAAAAGCAATAAAATAATAAAAACAACAGAGACTACTTCCATTAATTCATCATATTCTATGGTACTCTTCCAAACTTTAATCTGATAATTTTTCCCCTTTACAATAGAATTTTGCTCTATCATTTTACTAGAAATATATTCTTTTTCAATCTCAGAATACATTAAAGTATCCTTTATCGTTTGTGGAATTATCCTGTCTTTTTCAATTTCCTTTATATAAACCTCATTATTGACTTCAAATACATTTAAAACAGTTGTATTTCCTTTTGCGATGTAATTTTCAATTACTTTAACTCTCGTTAACAAAATAGATTCATTGCTTTCTCCAATTTCATTTAGAAGAAAAAAATAGATAAAAATGGCAGAAAATAAAATTACCGGAATGGTATAAAGAATATAATATCGGCTCGTTTTTGTTAGTAGCTTCATAGTTCAGTTTTAAAAGTGTAGCCTATGCCATATATGGACTGAATGTAGTCATTACAATGGGCTGCAAGCAGTTTCTTTCTAAGATTTTTTACGTGATTATAGATGAAATCAAAATTATCAAATTGATCCGCACTATCTCCCCACAAGTGTTCCACCAATGCGTTTTTTTGAATAACTCTATTTTTATTGGCAATAAAATAAACTAATAAATCAAACTCTTTTGAAGTTAAGTTAATCGGACTGTTATTAATCAAGACTTTCCTTTCATCTGGGTATAAAGTGATTTCATTGATAACAATTACATCAACTCCATCAAAATTATTGCGTCTAATCAACGCTTTTATCCGTGCATTTAGTTCGGGTAAATGGAAGGGTTTTGGTAAGTAATCATCAGCTCCTAAATTCAACCCATCTATTTTATCATCGAATGAATTTTTGGCAGAAATAATAATAATTCCTGTTTTTGGTCTGCTGTTTTTAATGGTTTTTATTAAATCTAAACCATTGCCATTAGGCAAAGTAATATCTAATAAAACACAATCGTATTCATATACTTGTATTTTTTCGTAGGCACTATTAAAATCATTTGCTACCTCAACTATATTCTTTTCAAGCTCTAAGTATTGAGTGATACTTTTTTGCATTTCTATTTCATCTTCAACAACTAAGATTTTCATAAATTAAGTTTAAGTAAATAATTCGAAAGTAAAAGTAGCACGTAAATCTATTCTAAATCTATCGCCTTTCAAAAATACAGATTTACTACAGAATTCAAATTTATATTTGGGGATTAATTATTTACAATGAAAAACTTCTTATCGTAAACAATAAAAAATGTAACCGCCTTAATTAAAAAAAATGAATCCCAAATTCCTTTTATTAGCATTAATATGCTGTCAATCAATCTTTGCGCAGGAAATTAAAAATGATTCTATTATCACTAAAAAAATCTCTTATAAAGCATTAATTATTCCTACAGTGCTTATTGGTTATGGGGTAATTGGTATTGAGAGTGATGCAATTAAAAATTTAAATGTAGAAATTAAAGAAGAAGTTACTGAAAATATTGATCACAAAATAACGATCGACGATTTTACACAATACCTACCAGCAGCTTCAGTCTATGGCTTAAATGCAATGGGTATAAAAGGTAAAAGTAATTTTAAAGACAGAACTCTAATTTTGGCTACATCCTATCTCTTAGTTGCAGCTACAACGCTACCATTAAAAAACATCACTCACGTACAACGTCCAGATGGTTCCTCATTTAATTCCTTTCCGTCTGGTCATACAGCAACGGCGTTTGCAGGTGCCGAATTTCTTTGGCAAGAATATAAGGATGTTTCTATTTGGTACGGTATTTCAGGCTATATCGTAGCTACAGGTACTGGTTTCTTTAGGATGTATAATGATCGACATTGGTTAACTGATGTAGCAGCTGGTGCAGGAATCGGTATTTTATGTACTAAAACCGCCTATTGGTTGTATCCAAAAATGCAAAAAATGCTTTTCAAAAAAGAAACAAAAGCGGCTGTTATGGTTGCTCCATTTTATAATGGAAAGCAAACAGGAATTGGATTAGTTGGTAGATTTTAAAGTACTCCTAACAAGTTAATAATAGGTTGTCTAAAATTCTTTTCCCTTTTCTAATCTACGCTTATTTACAAACCACTTTTCAAATTATAAATTTGTAGTTTTGTCCTTCTACATCTCGATAATAAAGTGAAAAACAAACTACTCAACATACCTCCAATACCAGCCGTACTTTTTGCGATAATAAGTGTTCAGTCTGGTGCTGCAATTGCAAAAAGTCTTTTTCCTGCTATTGGTGCAGCTGGAACTGCCTCCCTGAGAATAGGTATTTCGGCTATCATACTCTTCGCAGTTTACAGACCAAACCTTTTCAAGATTACCCCAAAGCAATGGAAAGTTGTAATTCCCTATGGTTTGTGCCTCGGAGCTATGAATTTAATTTTTTACATGGCAATAGAGCGTATTCCCATTGGACTAGCGGTAACACTAGAATTTATAGGGCCGTTACTAGTAGCTGTTTTTGGCTCAAAACGTTTTATAGATTATTTGTGGGTACTTCTGGCAGCGGCAGGAATTGTTTTGATTGCTCCGTGGACAAATAACGGAATAAACGTATTAGGTGTCTTATTTGCTTTATTAGCAGGAGCCTTTTGGGCTTTTTATATTGTTTTGGGAGGGAAAGTATCGAAAATAATGAAAGATGGAGAGGCTGTTGCAACCGGAATGCTTTTTGCTTCGCTGTTGATTGTCCCTTTTGGAATAATGGGAAACGGATTCAGTAATCTCACACCAACATTTCTTTCTTTAGGAGTAGCGCTTGCTCTTTTGTCCAGTGCCATTCCTTTTACATTAGAAATGAAAGCACTGGGTCAACTTCCAGCACGTACATTTAGTATTTTAATGAGCCTAGAGCCGGCGGCAGCTTCTATTTGTGCGCTGATTTTCTTGCAAGAATACCTTGCTCTTAACGAGGTGGTAGCCGTTGTTTTTGTAGTAGTCGCTTCCGTTGGATCGACACTTACAGCCAAATCACAAACCTAATGTATATTTTATTTTTAAAGAAATTGGCATAAGCCAAAGCGCTATTCCAGCGGTTCTGTTCTTTAATTAATTAATTTTATTCCCTACTTCTCGGATTTCTCTTCGCAGTTCTCTAAACATGTCCTTTAAACTCTCTGCACTCAAATCATCTGGTGTAAACTCATTAGTAGCAATACTGCAGGCATACTGCCAAATTTCCAGAATCTCCGAAGCTTTAATTTCATAAGGTAAATAAATCGTATTGTCAGAATGCAGCATCAATGCGTTTTTCCCGTTTTTATTCAATCGTTTGTACACTATTCCCTGACTTTTGGTGATCACGATATAGGTTTTCCCGTCCATTACATCACCCAACCTTTCTACATATTGCCCTACGACAAAGGAACCTTTCTTATGTGGCGGCATGGAATCTCCATCTACAGGAAAGGCTCGGAATTTTCCGTTTCGTAAAAAAGGAAGCGAAATATGCTGTAAACTTTCTATAAATTCCGGATCGGCATAACCGCTAAGATATCCTGCCTGTGCTTTATGAGGAACAATTTCTATAATATTCTCCCCTTGCTGGTCAACGGTTATCGGCAATAATATCCTATTGTCTCCCAATTTTAACAAGTCTTCAATGGGTATTTTCTGCACGTCAACCGAGAGTAAAATATCAATACTGACATGGAAATAATACGATATCCTCTTCAAAATATCATACGGAGGTTCAGAACTGCCGTCTTCATATTTGACATACCTTCCTCTTGTTATTAAAAGATTTTGAGCTAGTTTTTCCTGAGAAATACCCTTTTTAATTCTTAGCTGTCTGATGTTGTCGGAAAATAAAGACATAGTTATTTTGTTATAATTTGTAACAGCAAATATACTTTATTTTGTTATAATCTGTACTAATTTTGTAGTTCAAATTTGCCGGAAAAAATTTTAGATGAAATGGATAAATGTATAATTTGAAAAACAAAATCAATATGGCAAGGTCAATAGTACACATGGATATGGACACTTTTTTTGTGTCCTGCGAAAGGTTAACCAACTCAAAACTAAATGGTTTGCCACTCATTATTGGCGGTGGTGACAGAGGCGTGGTCGCTTCTTGTTCCTATGAAGCCCGAACGTTTGGAGTTCGCTCTGCAATGCCCATAAAAATGGCACTGCGCCTTTGTCCGCAGGCAAAAGTAATGAAAGGTGATATGGAATTGTATTCTAAATTATCCCATGATATTACGCAAGTCATTGAAGAGAAAGCGCCTATTGTAGAAAAAGCAAGCATCGATGAATTTTACTTGGACATCACGGGAATGGATCGGTTTCATGGTTGTTACCAATGGACAAACGAACTCTCACAATCAATCACTAAAGAAACAGGATTGCCTTTAAGTTTTGCATTATCGGTTAACAAGACGGTTTCTAAAATTGGAACTGGCGAATCGAAACCAACAGGGAAATTAGAGATTCCAGAAACTATGGTGAAGTCTTTTTTGAATCCGTTGTCCATCCAAAAAATCCCCATGGTTGGCGACGTTACTTTTCAATTGCTTTCGCGCATTGGCATTCGAACCATTCAAACGCTATCAGAAATGCCTGCAGAGGTGCTGCAGCAAATGATTGGTAAAAACGGTATCGATATCTGGAAAAAAGCAAACGGTATTGACAACAATCCGGTGGAGCCTTATACAGAGAGAAAATCAATTTCGACAGAACACACCTTTGGTCAGGACACTATCGACATTCAAAAATTAAAATCAATACTGGTAGGCATGGTCGAAAAACTGGCTTTTCAGTTGCGTTCTGAGGAATGGCTGACCTCAACGGTCGTAATAAAAATACGCTATTCTAATTTTGATACCGAAACAAAACAATGCCGAATCCCATACACTTCGGCTGATCATACTTTGACAAGAAGTGTCACCGAATTGTTTGACAAGTTGTATCAGCGTCGGATGCGGTTGCGGTTAATTGGTATTCGCTTTAGCGGGTTGGTTCGCGGAACGTACCAAATCAATATGTTTGAAGATACGGAGGAAATGCTGTCGCTGTATCAGGCGATGGATCGAATGAAAAAACGCTATGGTTTTGATGCTGTAGCTCGTTGTGCCGGCGCCACTCTCAAAGTAAAAAATAAATAATGTACCTCAACTGCCACTCTTATCACAGCCTGCGTTATGGCACTATTCCCTTAACCGAATTAGTGCAACTGGCCGCCGCATACGGTGTACAATCCATGGCATTAACTGACATAAATACGGTTACCGGAATTTATGATTTCATCAAAGAATGTCAGGCTGTTGCTATAAAACCCATCGTCGGAATTGAATTTCGGTACAATAACAAACTACTTTACATTGGCTTAGCCAAAAATGCTCTAGGTCTTGCCGAAATGAACCGTTTTCTGACCCAGCATAATTTCGATAAAACGCCCCTACCCGCTCAAGCACCCCAATTTCATAATGTAAGTATTATATATCCGATCGAAAATGCTCCTGCTATTTTTAGAGATTTTGAATTTTTGGGTATGCGTCCAGAGCAGCTTCCGATGTTATTTCATAATCAATGGAAAAGCAAACTGGAGAAAATGGTGGTTTTGCAACCAGTGAATTTCAGAACAAAGAGAGAATTTAATCTGCATAAAATACTTCGGGCAATTGATACCAATGTCATTTTATCAAAACTTACCGAAGCCGATTATTGCAGGACATCAGAAACGATGATTCCATTAGAAGAACTGCTGGATAAATTTAGTGATTACCCTCAAATTATTGAAAACACCGAAAGCATCATTGCCGAATGTAATTTTGAATTCGAATTTAAAACACCCAAAAACAAAACCAATTATACAGAAAGTGGAGAAAACGATATCCAGCTACTGACAAGCCTTGCCAACCAAGGCTTAATAAAGAAATATGGCAACAATAATCTTCCAGCACGTGCCAGAGTAGAGAAAGAATTGAAAGTCATCCATGAGCTAAAGTTTAGCGGTTATTTTTTAATTACCTGGGATATTATTCGGTACAGCAACAGCATGGGATTCATGCATATTGGGCGAGGGAGCGGTGCCAACAGCATCGTGAGTTATTGCCTAGGTATTACAGACATTTGCCCGCTCGAATTGGACTTGTACTTTGAACGTTTTTTAAACCTGAACCGCAAAAGCCCGCCCGACTTTGATATTGACTGGAGTTGGAAAGAGCGGGATAGTATTCTCGAATACATTTTTAATCGGTACGGTCGAGATCATGTGGCTTTTTGTGGTACCAATGTAGAATTCAAATACCGTTCGATATTTCGGGAAGTGGGCAAAGTTTTTGGTTTACCCAAAGAGGAACTGGATACTTTGGCAAAAAACCCAATGCAGCTGCACGATACTAATTCGGTAGTTGCTTTGGTGCAAAAATACGGCATGCTACTCGAAAAATATCCCAATCAACGCAGCATGCATTCCTGCGGAGTATTAATTTCAGAAGAGCCAATTACAAATTACACCGTTTTAGAAATGCCCCCGAAAGGCTTTCCCATTGTTTTGTTTGACATGCACGTAGCCGAAGATATTGGCTTTGAAAAATTTGATATTCTAAGCCAGCGTGGCATTGGTCATATTGACGACACGGTGAAACTGGTTAAAAAAAACCGCGGAATTGAAGTCAATATCCGAGATACGGCATTGTCAAAAAATGAAGCAAAGTGCAATGAATTTTTAAGTACTGGAAAAACCATTGGCTGTTTTTATATCGAAAGTCCCGCGATGCGTGGCTTATTGCGAAGACTCAAATGTGAAGATTATAAAATATTGGTCGCTGCATCCTCCATCATTCGCCCTGGTGTGGCGCAAAGTGGTATGATGAAAGAGTACATTTTTAGACACAACCATCCCGATCAATTTGAATATTTTCATGAAACATTCAAAGAACATCTAGGAGAAACCTATGGCGTTATGGTGTATCAGGAAGATGTAATCAAAATCGCACTGCACTTTGCAGGAGTTCCCGCCTCTGATGGAGATATTCTACGTCGGGCGATGAGTGGCAAAGGACGCTCCATGGCAGCATTGCAAAAAGTAAAAGATAATTTCTTTGCGTGCTGTGCTCAAAAAGGACATCCTTTAGCGCTCAGTCAGGAAATATACCGACAGATAGAGTCTTTTGCGGGTTACTCTTTTTGCAAGGCACACTCGGCTTCTTATGCGGTCGAAAGTTATCAAAGTCTGTACTTGAAAGTGTATTATCCTGTAGAATTTATGGTGGCTGTAATCAACAACCAAGGCGGTTTTTATAGGACGGAAGTCTATGTGCATGAGGCTAAAATGTCTGGCGGTATCATCAATACTCCCTGTGTGAATAAAAGCGAGTATGAAGCTACCGTTTATGGCGTTGACGTTTATCTGGGTTTGATGCAACTCGAAGGCCTCGAATCTAAAACAGCACATCGCATCATTGCAGAGCGCAATACGAACGGGAAATACCAATCACTCGAAGATTTTATCAATCGCATTCCGATAGGTATAGAGGGGATCCAAATATTGATTTTCATTGGTGCCTTCCGCTTTACAACTAAGACAAAAAATCAATTGCTCGTCATCGCCAGATTGATTCTGGTGAATTTCAAACCAGAGAATCGGAATTTAATGCTACTTCAGGAACCGGTCAAAGAATACACGCTTCCGGTATTAGAACGTTCTCCTTTTGAAGATGCCTTCGACGAAATAGAACTACTCAGTTTTCCAGTCTCCTGCTCCCCATTCGATTTGTTGCAGACAAAATACCGCGGTGATGTATTGGCCAAAGATTTATTGCAACATCATAAGAGAACCGTGAAAATGCTGGCGTATCTTATTTCGAGGAAACACGTGCCTACCAAAAGAGGTACTATGTATTTTGGAACCTGGATTGATGCCGAAGGAGAATTCTTTGACACAGCCCATTTTGCTGATAGTTTACAGAAATATCCTTTTCAGGGCGGAGGTTGTTATTTGTTATTAGGAACTGTCGAAGTCGATTACCACTTCCCTACTATTACCATCACCAAAATGGCAAAAATGCCGTTCATACCTGACCCGCGTTATTCTAATTCCACAGACCGACAATACAAAGCGCATCAACAAATTAAAGAAGATGTGAGTATGACCCATCGAGCGCCTTATCCACAGGAAATTAATCTACCAAGGCATAAGATGAATTCCAATTGATTATTTTTCGAGTAAAAAACGTTCTTTCTGTTATTTTGGAACCACAATTTTTGCTTTGAAACCTTTATTAATTTGAGAATCGAAAGTAAGTATTCCGTTGACTGCCTGAATACGGTTTTCTGCATTTTGTAAACCATTTTTCAAAACTAGTTTTTCCGAGAAGCCTACCCCATTATCTGAATAGTCTATTTTTAGATTTTTTTGATCGCAATCAAAACCAATGATCACAAAGCTTGCTTGGCTGTATTTTTTCATATTGACCATGAGTTCTTGCAATACTCTTTGTACCGCGATCTTTTTCTCGGTTTTTACTTTCGACCAATCTATTGGATTTCCGTTTTTAATAATGACTTCGGTACTGCGGCTTTTATAGCTACTTAGCATTTGCTTTAAATTCTGGTCAAAACTCTCTCCCGTTTCTATATTACTATTCTCCCTAGAGAAATTTCGCGTCCTAACATATATTTTATCAAGGTTATCTATCAGCGTTTCCTTTTTTACAGGATTCTGTAAATCTTGAGTTTCGGCAAAAGTCATTGCATAAAAAACATCATTGGCCAGTTCATCATGGAGTTGTTTAGAAATACGAGTTTCCGTATTATAACTAGCTTCTAAGCGTTCTTGTCGGTTTTTATTTCTATAATAATTAATCAAATACCCTATAGTTCCAAGTAAAAGAAGGGATCCAAAAACTAAGAGATACTTCTGGCTCTTTTGTGTTTCTAGTTGGAGTAAGGTTTCTGCTCTTTGTCCTTTGTATTTTATATTTTCTAAAGTTGTCTTTCTCGAATCATATTTAATTTTAGCAAACTGATTTTTGGCTTTACTACGTACTGTTTTAATACTATCGTTAAGATTTATGAACAATGTGGCATAGCTGTTCACTCCTTTTTCCAGATTATAAGACATTAAGAGTTCCAACGCCTCTAGTCGTTCATCAATACTTTGATGTTTTGTGGCTACTTTATAAGCCAGTAATGCATTTTCCTTCGATTTTTGATAGTCTCTATTTTTATAAAAATCGGCCAAATGCAAATAGCTTTCAATACTCCTATAGGAATCGTTAATTTTAGTTCTGATTTCTAGACCCTCATTCATTAACCTCAACCCCTCTAGAATCTGATTGTCTTTATAATAAGCAAACCCCAAATTGTCAATAATTATGGCCCTTTTATTGGGTAACGTATCTAAAATATTTGATTTTAAAATTGGCTTTAAAATAGCAATAGCCTTTCTGTACTCTTTTTCTTTTATATAAACAGTAGCGATATTATTGAACGCTGTCACTTTATATACAGAATCGTTTGTTGCTTTTAAAATTGTAGCATAATAGCGAACGGCGTCATCATAATTTTTTACTTCTTTTGCTGCAATTCCGAATAAATTATTTGCAGCCATTTGATATTGCAAATCATTCTTTATGTATGGCAAAGCCTCCATCAAGGTTTCTTCACTACTATAATAATCGCCATAGGTCTGCTGAATATGTGCCATTCCAAGTAGATTATAGGCAATGTAAGGGCTGTTCCCATCACTTACAAATAATTCTTTTGACTTGTTATAATAATAGAAAGCACTATCGACTTTATTATCCCTATAAAACAAATCGCCTAGTTCAGAGTATTTTTTGGCTTGGATGCTACGTTTACTTTTATTGTTTTTAGTACTAGCAGAAACTGTTTTAGTATCTTTTTGACAAGAGGTAATTAAAAACAAAAGCAACAAAATATAAATCGGGGGACGCAACATATAAAATTAGTTTCCCCGAAATTAGTATTAAATAGTAAATTAAAGCTCCTTATTTTGGATTTTTTGAAGGTGTTATGGTAATTATGTTATCCACACACTTCTTATTCCAACGTCAAAGACAGCTAATGCAAAGCACATCAGCAAATTGAAGAAGGTGTGAGCACGACTCATCGAAACACTATCGCATAGGAAGTCAATCTGCCAAGGCATAAGATGTCTAAGACTTTTTTATGATGAAGTTTGTACCGCGGAATTTGTACTTAGTCTAAATGATAAAATTTTGAAATCAAAAATTTCAAAACAAAATAAAGCACGCTTACAACCACTACAAAAGAAATTAGGAAGCTAATCAGATTCACAACAATATTAGGAATAAACTTCAGTCTGGGATGCGAAAAGTAAGGCTCACGATGAAGTCTCTCGTGGAAATTTTCTTTTACTATTTTTATTTTTTTCTTGATAACAACCTATTTTTACGCGCTACACTCACCACTATAAATTGAAAAAACAATTACATCGTTGCAGCTGAATTACTAATTTTAGCCCCCTTTTTGACACTACTAAATTAAACAATTAATTCAATATAAAGTAATTACAAAACGGAAAGAACACGGTGTTTAGCTCTCCGTTTTATCATTTAATCGAATTCTCTGTTGTTTTAGGCTGTTACCTCTTTGGACAATGGAACTTGAGCCATCGCTCTTTCGGCAATTGCTGTGATTGATAACGAAGGATTTACTCCTGGATTTGCTGATATCATAGCGCCGTCAATGACAAACATATTTTCATACCCAAAAACTTTGTTGTTTTTGTCTATTACTCCTTTTGAAGGGTCTTTTCCCATAACTGCCCCACCTAAAACATGAGCCGTCGATGGTATACCGGCAACGGCTTCTAAAACAAAAGAAGTTGCTTTTCCATTAACTATCTTGCTGTATTTATCCGTCAAGTCTCTCGACTCCGGAATATCAGCAGTTGGTTTTACTCCTGAGCTCATATTGGAAGACATTCCTCCAAAAAAGTTGTTCTTAAATTTCAATGTACTGTCTATGGATTGCATGAATAACAAAACGGTAGTACTTTTTGACCAGCTGTTCCTAAAATAAATTTTGAAGTAACTCGAAGGATATTTTAGCAGTTGTTGTACCATATTTACAAAACGAGCTCCTGCATTTTTTCCGTGAGAAATAGGCAAATGAAGTAATTTCCAGAAACCGGATCCCTCAGCATAGCGCACAATTTCTAAATGACTGTTATCATCTGTATGCAATAAACTTCCTATCGCCACTCCTTTTGATAAATTTTTATCTTTATCCAAAGTAGAAACGCTAATCAGGGTTTCATTGTTTGTCCTGATATCGTCTCCTAATTTATCTGACAATAACGGAAGCGATTTCATTTTAAGTTTAAGCAAGAGTTTTACGGTTCCCAATACCCCGCCTGAAAAAATCACCCCTTTTGAAGTGAATTCCTTTTTCTTCTTGAAAAATTGAGTGCTGGACTTAACAGAAATTTTAAATCCTGTTGCTCCCTCCTTACCGTCTATAGGTTTTACATCATAAACTTCATTTTCAGCTAGAATTGTAGAACCTAAATTTTGAGCTAAATAAAGATAATTTTTGTCTAACGTATTTTTTGCATTATGCCTGCAACCCGTCATGCATCCTCCGCAAAAAGTACATCCTGCTCTATCTGGACCTCTACCATCAAAATAGGGGTCTTTTACTTTTTGTCCTTCCTTCCCAAAGAAAACAGCCACATCAGGATGCTCAAATTGATCTTCGCGTCCCAACTCTTTTGCTAATTCTTTTAAAGCAATATCACCATCAAACAATTTTGGATTTTTAGAAGCGCCCAACATTCTAAGCGCTTGTTGATAGAAAGGTTTGAGTTCCGTTTCCCAATCCTCGAGTTCACTCCAGCTTCCTGATTTATAAAAATTAGTTTTAGGAATGGGTAAGGTATTGGCGTAGACCAAAGAACCACCACCAACTCCTGTTCCTGAAATAATTACGACATGCCTGAAAATACTCATTTTCATGATACCAAAGAAACGCAAATACGGCATCCAAAGCCATTTCCTTAGATTCCAATTAGTCTTGGCAAAATCATTCGCCTTGTACCATTTCCCTTTTTCTATTACTAGTACTTTATATCCTTTCTCTGAAAGTCGTAAAGCACTTACTGAACCGCCAAACCCGCTACCTATAATTATATAATCAAAATCGTATTGCATACTTTTAAGTTGTCTTTTAAACGGTTTTCTTTATTTCTAATTTTTGTCAGGTCTTTATGTAAATTCCTCAACAGATTTTAACTTGAACTTTCAAGCCTGTATTATCTTATTTATTTCAACATAACTGCTTACTATAAAGCCTACTAAACTGAAATAAAAATACTAGCTGGCCCTAAAAATAGGCCTTTTCGTATAATAAAAAAACTTATATTTATAAAATGGTAAATAAATTATTTCTTTTGCTGTTTTTAATATCTCCCTTGCTAAGTAATTCACAAGAATATGTGGATCTACTGAACCTAAGCTATTCTAAAACAGGAGATACTTCTTTCGAAAATAGTTCTGAACACACCACTATTTCGATTTTTGACTCTAAAGTAACTTTACCTATTGTTTTAAATGAAAAAACAGCCCTTATCACTGGATTTGATTTCAACATTAAAAAACTACAATTACTTCCTTACTCTAATTTCAGCAAATTATACTACACTCGCCTTAAACTAGGTTTTTCTACTCAGCATTCTGATCGCTGGACCGGAACTTATATCTTACTTCCCATACTAGCTTCTGATTATAAAAATATAGGCGCAGATGATATTTATATGGGAGGAATTGCGGTATGGACGTATAAAAAGCGTAAAAATTTTAATTATAAATTTGGAATATATACTGGTAATGAAGCCTTTGGTTTTTACATTACTCCTTTACTGGGTATTTACTACCTCAACCCTGATTCTCGTTTTGAAATTAGCGCTTTACTACCGGGGTTTTTTGACATGAATTTTGGTGTTTCCAGTAAAACGAGACTGGGAATCGACTATAAAGGAAACTCTGAAACTTTCAAAATTCACAACGATAATCCCCTAACTTATTCAGAAAATAACTCCCTCGAGCTTTCGTCCTACGTTCAAAATAATTCATTTGACAAAAACCTTCTTCTACGTTTAAAAATTGGATATTCTACAAACAGTTATGATGTATATGCCGTTAATGATAAAATTGATCTATCAATTACTCCTTTTAAGTTTGGGAACAACAGAACTAAATTAAATTCTGAATTAGACTATAGTGCTTTTTTAAAGGTCGAAGCGAGATATCGGTTCCCTATTTCCAGGAAATAAAATTGTCATTGAATAAAAAATTATCGAAAATTTTGTTCCTTAAAAAAAATCTTCATTTAAAATTCATTTAAGGAATGTAATTTTGACTTAATAATAAGGCTTTAGATAAAATGAAAACAAATAATCAAATTTCATGTAAAATATTCTAGAAATATTTATATTAGAAGACTTGGTAATGAAGGTTATAGACAAAATTTTCATAATCAGAATTTTAATCGAAATGCAAATAGAAACTAAGGAAGCGCTTTTAACAGAAGTCGATCGATGTCACATCGAACCAGTAACAGTGCTAGAAGGAGTCATCAATGAATTTGAAAAAAAAATAGTTTAAATTTAGTAAATAGTTATTGTTAGTTCGAAAGTCAGTGAAGCAATTTACTGACTTTTTTTTTTAGTTAAGCGCTTTTTTCTGTATTCAGTATTACTTAAAACGATGTCCAAAAATGGTTATATTTGATTTGATTCTCAAAAAAAAAAATCATGAAATGAGATTCATGAATATAAAATACAAAATTAGAGTTAACATGAAAATTAACTACATGTAATTTTTCACGTTATCTGACTTAGATGATTTAAAGCAAAACAACTAATAATTACAAAATGAACTTACTTATAGTTGAAGACAATAAAGAATTGGCAATCGAATTAAAAGAATTCCTTACTAGTTCAGGCTATATATGCAAAATTTCAAATACTTGCGAAGACGCACTTGATGAGGCTAATAGTAACAATTATGACATCATGCTGTTGGATTTAGGTTTGCCAGACGGCAGTGGTTTTGATGTTCTAAAATCTATTAGAAAAAATCAATCTAAAATGGCTGTTATTGTAATTACAGCGCGTGGAGAACTAGACGATAAAATAAATGGATTACAACTTGGAGCCGATGATTACTTGACAAAACCGTTTGCTCTTACTGAATTGCAGGCCCGGTTGTTTGCCATAGTTAGGCGGTTAGGTGGGTTTGCGCAAAACGAACTCGAATTGTATGATTTCAAATTGCACTTGCAAGATTACAAATTGAGTTACAAAGAAATCCCTATAAAATTAACAAAAAAGGAATTTGATATTTTTCAGTATTTAATATTAAATAAAAATAGGGTAATTACGCGTATGCAACTTATTGAACATGTTTGGGGTGACATTCTCGAACTAAGTTCTGATAGTAATTTCATTGATGTTCATGTTAGAAATCTTCGAAAAAAATTAGACAAACACAGCTCGATAGAATGGTTTGAAACGGTTAGAAATGTTGGTTACAGAATAAATATTTAAAAGATTAACAGCCAAAACATGAAATTAAAACATAGACTTTCATTATTCAATATTGTTACTAAATTATTCTTGATAATTATTTTATGGTTTGTGTTACCCTTTATCGTACAAATAGTTATTTACAACAACGCTGATGATGAATTACTAGAAAAGAAAGAAAAGTTTGTTCATAATCTCGATTCTAAAGAAATTAAAGATTTTTTACTGGCTAATGATTCTACAAAAGTGTATGATAGTTTTACCATTTTACATAAAGAATTTATGCAATTAGAAATTTCTCCTAATCAAAAAAAAGCAAGCAAAGATCTATTTTACAATGACATACGAAAAATCGAGAATCAAGAGTCTGAATATCGAATTTTACAACATCATTTTAGATATAACACTACTACCTATCAAATTGAGATAGGAACAAATATTAAAGCTATCGATGATATAATAGCCTTACTTCACTATATAATTATAATCATTTTTTTAGTAGTTACCTTTTTTACATTCATCATAGATCTATTTTACGTTTCTTACCTATTAAAACCATTTCGTGAAATTGTGACAACGAAGATTGCTTTAATCAACGAACCCGAAAAATTTAATCATGTCGAAATACATAGTAAAACTTCTGAATTTAAGGATTTAGATGATGCCTTAAATAATATGATGAGTAGGATTACACAAGCATTTATAAAGGAAAAACAATTCATAGGAAATGTTTCACATGAGCTACTTACCCCTATTGCTATTTTAAAAAATCGATTTGAAAACTTAATTCAAAATCAGTCTTTAGATGATACTGCTATTGATAAAATTTCTGATTCGTTAAATACGCTGGACGCAATGAAAAAAGTAATAAATAATTTACTTTTAATTTCAAGGATAGATAACAAGCAATTTCAAACCAATGACGACATTAGTATTAATTTAATTGTTAGTGAATTAATTGATAATCTAGAAGATAGAATTCAAGAAAGAGAGCTTATGGTCATTAAAAACATCAGTAATAACTTTAAGTTCAAAGGCAATAAAACACTTGTTCAAATCATGCTTGCTAACTTAATGACAAATGCAATTAAATACAATAAGCCTACGGGAACGATTACTATAACGGATAAATTTAGTGACAGTCATTATACCTTGATTATTTCAGATACTGGAATAGGAATAAACGAAGAGCAACTCACTCAAATCTTTAATCGTTTTACGCGTATAAATTTTGAACAAGAAGGCCACGGTATAGGGCTTGCAATTGTAGACAGTATAGCAAGATTAAATCAGATTGAAATTCAAGTAGAATCAGAAATTAATAAGGGAACTTGTTTCAAAGTGATATTCCCCATCCATAAAAAGTTAATAATTAGTTAAAGGGCTTACCATAGTCAAATCTTCATTTCTTCTTCATTTAAGCATTATACATTTGACCTATAAATAAAAACATTTATATCAATATCACCTATTAAATCTTAGAAATTATGAAAAAAGTAATGATGTTAGCAATGTTAGTTTTAGGAACTACAGCTATGGTAAATGCTCAAACAACTCCTGTAAAAGCAACTTCTGTAAAAGAAGTGAAAATGGGAAAACAAAAAAAATCACATAGAAAAGAAGTTAAAGAAGAAGCAAAAAAAGTAGAACTTAATAAAAAATAGAAAGTTATAAGCTGTTTGTTTTTTTTATAAAAGCTATTCAAATATAAATTTGAATAGCTTTTTTTTTATGCCGTTTTTAAACAATTATAAAATTTACATTCCATATATTATTACCAAAACAAATTTTTAAATTTTGTTTGATGTCACAAATTTATTTTACTCACTATAATCTACGTTCTGATCATAGCAAAGTTAAACAAGTCTTAAAGTTTGATGTTATAAGATTTAAAAACATTCTAAGGGATAATTTTAAAGTACCTTTAACAAGTGTTTTCTTTTCTTATAAAATAGATAAACAAATGAATTTAATGAAATTCCATTTACTAATGAATCTGCAAAATAGAAAAAAACTAGAAATTCTAAGCATCATAATTGTGGTCATTTCCATAGTTAGTTTTCTAGGCTATCTATTCAAATTCAGTTTTTATTCAATTTTACCTTATCCTTGGTCCTTACCTATTCAAGTAAATTCCTCAATAAACTTAGTCTTATTTTGTGTTTTGTTACATTTTATAGTTAACAAAAAAAACAATCTTTTTATTAAATATTGCTCAATACTAATAATTGTAAATGGTCTTCTAAATTTACTCTATATTATACACCTTGACTCGGGCATTCTTAATTCAATATTTACTAACCCTATTTTAGATAGTGTATTAATTACCAGGTACACTAATGGCCGTCCTTGCGTAGCAAGTATCCTTAGCTTTACGTTAATAGGGTTTTCTTTTTTGGGGATACGTTCAAAAAATAAAATTTTTAATCAAATAGCACAAGCTACTTTACATCTAGTTACACTAATTTCAATTCTTGCAATCTTAGGCTTATCAGATCACATCCCAAGTTTAGATCAACTCTACTTCTTTAGTAATTTTTCGATATACGGTGCTTTTATGCTCATGTTATTATCCATAATGGCCGCAGCTCTTCAGCCCAATTTGGGTTTTGCTGCAACATTTATTGGTTCTAAAATAGGACACGAAATTAGCCGTTCTTTATTTCCGAAAATATTATTCTCGGTTTTAATCGTAGGATATTTAAAAATTTTAATAGCACGATCAGCTTTAATAAATGAAGCTTCCGCAAATGCACTATTACAAACCTCATATATTTTAATCGCCTTATTTATAATCTACTTTACAAAAGAGAGTTTAAATAAAATTGATGATAAAAGAAAAGAAGCTGAAAGTAAAATTGTCTTAGCAAACAACAGCCTTGAAAAAAGGATTATGGAACGTACAAACCATCTAACGCAACAAAATAAGCAGTTAGAGGAATTTGCATATGTAGTCTCTCACAATTTTAGAGCACCCGTTAGTAATTTACATTCTCTTATAGATTTTTATAAGGAGGAAAAAGACATCAAAATTAAAGACCTATTATTAGAGAAATTTGAAATAACAATAAATAATCTTGATACGACACTAAATGATCTATTAAACGGTATTTCCGTTAAAAATGATTCAAAAAAGGAAAAACACCACTTATTATTCAACAACTGTTTTTTAACTGCAGTCGAATCTTTTCAAGGAGACATTATTAAATCTGGGGCTCTAATCACAAGTGATTTTTCAAAGGCGCTAGGTATAGAATATTCAGCCTTGTATTTAGAAAGTATAATTCAAAACCTTCTGAGCAATGCCTTAAAATATAGTTCCCCTCTACGAACTGCCAAAATTCATTTTGAATCCCATATTATCAACGATGAAGTTGTACTTACGGTTTCTGATAATGGACTAGGAATTGATTTAGAGGAACATGGAAAGGACATCTTTGGGTTTAATAAAGTTTTCCACAAGCATCCTGATGCAAAAGGTGTTGGACTTTTCCTAGTAAAAGCGCAAGTTGAAGGAATGGGAGGAACAATAAGCGTAGAGAGCAAAGTTGATGTTGGAACAAAATTTAAAATTATATTTTAAAACAATATTATGAACAAAAAATTACTAATTGCGATTGTAGACGATGATCTCATTTTCCAATTTATCGCAGAAAGATTGATCGAATCAATTAATTCTGAACACCAAACAATTATATTCTCGGATGGAAAAGAAGCCATCGATTTTATCGATTCTAACCGTAATGAGCTCGATACTCTTCCTGATATTATATTTCTTGATATTAATATGCCAGTTATGAATGGTTGGCAATTCTTAAATAAATATATTGAAATCAAATCGGAAATTAAGAAAGAAATAACGATCTATATAGTTAGTTCTTCAAAAAATCCGGATGACTTTATTAAAGCAGAGAACATAAATGAAGTGACTGATTATATAGTCAAACCTATCAATCGCGAAAAATACACTAGCATCCTAGATTCCTTTTGCAAATAAAACCCCCATTATCATTTTGTTTAAAAAAACTTAATAATAGACATTAAAAAACCGCAAAAGAGCACCCTTTTGCGGTTCGATAGATATTATATACTTTATTCTACTAACTTATAAAAGAACATTTCCGGAACACCTTCTACTCCTGCGTCCATCATCACTTTTTTCTGTTCTTCTGATTTGATCAATGCTTTTGCCTTATCAATATCTGAAATTGCAAATACTATAGTCACTATATTAGGATCATCAATATTTCTTGCCATTCCGCGGTCAATTAAGCCTCCCTCCATTCTTTTGATTATTCCTTCTTCGTCATATACTTTGAGCCAAGCGTCAAAATCTTTTACGCGGTGGGTTACCATTAGTCTATCTTTCAGATTTATTTTTGAATCATCATTTCGAATTACTTCATAAAAACCAAATTTAGGAGTATTCAGCACACCCGCTTTCTTCATTGCGTCCTTGAGGCTGGGGAGCATGCTAAAATCTTTTGCTTTATTGACATCATCCATTTTATCAATTACCATAATCGTATTGGGATTATCCATCCCTCTACCAATAACAAAATGCGAAATTCCATAGGTCATTCGGACTGAATCATGAGCGTCATATGCTAGTCTCCATTTATTGTAGTCAGCAACATCGTGTTTGATTACAATAACCTTAAAAGGCATGAATGCAGTACTCGCGGTATCAACCTCTTCCATTGTACTTACTTCCTCTACTTTTTCAGCTTTGTTGTTTTTACATGAAAAAAATACAACAGTAAAAACTATAACTAAAACTGACATCCACAATCGTTTACTATTTTTCATACTATTACTTTTAAAGTTAATTACACTAAGTAAATATAGTAATAAATACTGATTATCAGATACTTATATTTTAATATAATTGAAAAAGAAAAAAAATATTAGTTTCTTTCTCTAGTGAAAAGAACATAAAACTCCATAAAAAAACCGCCTAATCTTAGAATTAGGCGGTTACTATTATAAGTAGTACTATTTATTATAAAATATAATCAGTCGTAATGAAATTAGACTGATCGCTATTCAATAACGCTTGTAAAATTTCATTGTTATAGTCATTGTCTTTTGAAGCTACGAAAGTTCTAATTGAGAAGGAACGTAATGCATCGTGGATACTCAAGGTTCCCACAGCCGAATCTTTACGTCCTGTAAATGGATAAATATCCGGACCTCTCTGGCAAGAACTATTTAAATTTACACGACATACCAGATTCACTAAAGTATCGATAAGCGGCGCAATAGTTTTAATATCTTTTCCAAACAAACTTACTTGTTGCCCGTAGTTAGACTCTGCCATATCATTTAAAGGCTCTTGTATGTTCTTAAAACTAATAATAGGCACTACAGGTCCAAACTGCTCTTCATGATACACACGCATCTCTTTGTTAATAGGATATAAAACCGCTGGGAAGATAAAATTAGGAGAATGCTCTCCTCCTTTTTCATTAATCACTTTAGCTCCTTTGTCGATTGCATCATCAATCAATTCTTGAATATAAGCCGGTTTTTCTTTCTCCGGTAATGGAGTCAAAGACACAGCTTTGTCCCAAGGGTTTCCAAAAACTAGTGCATCTACTTTAGCAGCGAAACGTTTGTTGAATTCTTCCACTACGTCTTCGTGTACATATAAAATTTTCAAAGCGGTACAACGTTGTCCATTAAAGGATAAACTTCCTGAAATACATTCTTGAATGGCTAGATCTAAATCGGCATCCGCTAATACGATTGCAGGGTTTTTAGCTTCCAAGCCTAAAATTAAACGCAATCTATTCTTATTAGGATGCTGGTCTTGCAATGCTATAGCCGATGTACTGTTTCCAATCAAAGCCAAAACAGTTACTTTTCCTGATTTCATAATAGGAGCAGCTACTTCACGACCGCGACCATATACAATATTGATAACACCCGCTGGAAAACTATTTTTAAAAGCTTCTAATAACGGTGAAATTAATAAAACTCCATTTTTTGCAGGTTTGAACACTACTGTGTTTCCCATAATTAAAGCGGGAATTAGTAACGAAAAAGTTTCATTTAAAGGATAGTTGTACGGTCCAAGACACAACACAACTCCAAGTGGTCCACGACGTACCATGGCATTTACACCTTGACTTTTTGTAAAACGCGCACTATTACGGTCTAATTGTTTGTAATCCTCAATTGTATCGTAGATGTATTCTACCGTTCTATCAAATTCTTTTTGAGAATCAGGAAGTGATTTCCCTATTTCCCACATCAAATACTTCACCACCTCGTCGCGAGTAGTTTCCATTTGAGTAACAAAACGAGTCATACATTTGATACGATCTGCCACTTTCATAGTAGGCCATAATCCCTGACCGTTGTTAAACGCCACATCTGCCGCATGTACTGCCTCTAGTCCTTCTCTTTCTCCCATAAATGGAATAGAACCTAATATGGTTGGTTCGTATTTTTCGGTAGATGAAATTGTAGAAAAAACTGCTGATGTTTGACCATCCCATTTTTTCAACTCACCATTTACTAAATAGGTATCTTGATTTAATAATGTCTTTATCTGAAATTCTTCCGGTATTGCGTTCATTTTTGGTTCTTTTTGATATTATGTTTTATAAGGTATAGCAATAGATTTATATCTATATAAAGTCTCAGGGCGATACGATTTCTCCGTCCCAGCCTAAGATTCCTCCAGTTAAATTAAAAGCGTTTTCTATTCCTAATTCATTCATTATTTCGCAGGCTTTGCCGCTTCTGGCTCCTGAACGACAATAAACATAATAGTTTTTACTCTTGTCTAACGCTTCAATTTCAGAAACAAAAACCGGTCCCTGATGGATATCAATATTTATCGCATTAGAGATTATTCCGTCATTGTATTCATCCTCTGTACGTACATCTAGGATTACCGCGTTTGCATCTCCTTCAAGTTGAGATGCCCAATCTTCTTGTGATAAATTCATAAAACTGTTTTTTGTAAATTTACGATGTTTTTTGATAACAATAAACCTACGATTTTAGAATTAAATAATAAATCAGTGAAAACGTTTTCGCGACTATTTAATAATCAGTCAATTATATATTTCACTAGTAATCATCAAAAATAGTCCACTAAATCGATAGGAAAATTGTCAATTCTTCAGAGAAGATACTGTTAGAAATAAGATGACCAACTACTACATCCGTTCCTTTAACTTATTCAATAATTAACGTACTTTTACATTATTGCACACAAAAGCTAATTCAAACTCAAACTCAAAATGCAAGATTCTCTAAAAAAAACGTTCCCTACTTTTTCCAATGAGTTGATTCAAGATATTCAAAAAAATGCATCAATTCAATCCTTTAAAGCTGGAGATGTAATCATGCGAACTGGTCAGTATATCAACTATACTATGTTGATTACTAAAGGTCAACTGAAGGTTTTTAGAGAAGGGGAGAATGGTGGCGAGTTTCTAATGTATTATTTGCAACCGGGACAAGCATGTGCAGTTTCGATGATCTGTGCTACTAAAAGTCAAACCAGTCAGATAATGGCTAAGGCTGTTGATGATGTGGAATTGATTATGGTGCCACTTGCTTTGATGGAAAAATGGATGATGGAACACCGCACTTGGTATGAATTTGTAATTTTCACATACCGAATCCGATTTGAGGAATTACTAGAGGTCGTAGACAGTATTGCATTTAGGGCAATGGACGAGCGTTTAGAGTTTTATTTGAAACGCCATTCAGATGCCTGCGGCTGCAAAGATTTAAAATTATCACACCAAGAAATTGCGACAGAATTAAATACTTCCAGAGAAGTGATTTCGCGACTGCTCAAAAAAATGGAACAACGCGAATTAGTAAAATTACATCGCAATCACATTGAACTTTTAACCTAAAAAAAAACGACCTATGTGACAATTGTTACTGTTTGCGAAATAAAGAGGAACAACCTTTGTAAGAAAAATTAAGAGATGGAATATATTGGTTATTTAGCTTCAATTATTATCGGTCTTTCCTTGGGTTTAATAGGCGGTGGAGGATCAATACTTGCCGTACCCATTTTAGTGTATCTTTTTAAAATACATCCAGAACAAGCAACTAGTTATTCTTTATTCATAGTTGGGTTCACCTCAATGATAGGTTCATTTAGTCATTACAAATTAGGTAACTTAAAAATTAAATCGGCACTGGTTTTTGCAGTTCCTTCGATCTTATCTTTACTTTTTGTTCGAAAAATTATTCTCCCACTACTTCCCGATATTCTCTTTTCTATTGATAATTTTGACATTACTAAGAATTTATTAATCATGATTGTGTTTGCTTTTCTTATGATTGCAACCTCGGTTTCTATGATTCGAAAATCGAAAAAAGTCAAAGAAGCAAAAGAAATTAACTTTCTGATACTTTCAACAATTGGATTATTTGTTGGGTTAATAATAGGTTTTTTAGGTGCTGGCGGAGGATTTTTAATTATTCCAGCTTTATTATTTTTTGCTAACCTTCCTATGAAGCAAGCCGTAGGAACTTCACTATTCATAATATTTATCAACTCTTTAATTGGTTTTGGTGGTGACTTACTAGGAGGCGTTGATTTAAACTACAAGTTGTTGCTCATTATTTCGGCCATGGCTATCATTGGACTATTTATCGGAACCCAATTGTCTAAAAGAATAGATGGAGCTAAATTGAAACCTGCTTTTGGATGGTTTGTATTGGTAATGGGAATCTATATTATCTTTAAAGAGCTTTTCTTTAAATAAAACGCTATGTAACATAAGTCACTGAAATACAGCAACTAGTATTGTACTATTGTAGTAACTCTAATACTTATCAACCATGCAAGAACATTTTCAAATACTAATTGTTGGCGGCGGTAATGCAGGACTATCTGTTACTTCCCAACTACTTCGTAAAAAAAGCGACCTGAAAATAGGAATCATAGAACCCTCAGAAAAACATTATTACCAACCAGCTTGGACATTAGTGGGTGCCGGTATCTATGACATCAATAAAACAAGACGAAAAGAAAAGGATTATATTCCAAAAAATAGTACCTGGATTATTGATTCCGTTACTGAATTTGTTCCCACTGAAAACAAAGTGATCTGCCAAAGCGGAAAAGAAATCAGTTATCAATATCTAGTTGTAAGCCCAGGTATCCAATTAGACTGGGACAAAATTAAAGGCCTTAAAGAAACTTTAGGGAAAAACAATGTGAGTAGTAATTACTCCTTTGAATTTGCACCAAAAACTTGGGAGTTTATCGAGAACTTTAAAGGCGGAACTGCTGTATTTACAAATCCTTCCACACCCATAAAATGTGGTGGAGCTCCTAATAAAATAATGTATTTAGCCTGCGACTATTGGCGAAAAAAAGGCATATTAGATAAATGTGATGTTCATTATATATCTGGAGGAGCCAGTATATTTGGCGTACCCGAATATGCAGAAACACTTAAAAAAGTATTACAAAAATATAAAATACAAACTCATTTTAGCGCTAACGTAACAGCAATCAACGGACCAACAAAAACAGTTGAATACGAGACTAAAGCCACCGATGAAACGATAAAACAAAGTTTATCTACGATTGACGCTGCTTGTTATTCCATTGCTACGACTAATGATAACGCTGAAACGAAGAAAGTTTCAATGCAATTTGATCTTTGCCATGCAGTTCCACCACAATCAGCACCCGATTTTATTAAAAAAAGCCCAATTGCTGATCCCAATAGTCCTTTAGGATTTGTAGAAGTTGATAAATTTACTTTGCAGCATTCTCGTTTTCCTAATGTGTTTGCCTTAGGCGATTGTACTAATGCCCCTTGCAGTAAAACTGGAGCGGCAATACGAAAACAAGCTCCCGTGGTAGTCGCAAATATTCTAGCCGTATTAGAAGGCAAAGCTCCAACCGAAAAATATGATGGATATAGCGCTTGCCCTATTCCTACCGAATATGGTAAATTAATGCTTGCTGAATTTGATTATGACAACAAACCAAAAATGACTTTCCCATTCGATCAAGCAAAACCACGCTGGACGATGTGGATACTAAAAACCAAGATATTACCTTGGTTGTATTGGAATAAAATATTAAAAGGAACAGCATAATATAAACGTATTCCAACAAAAAACTCCCTTGTCACACTTAATTGACAAGGGAGTTTTTTATATGTATTCTAATAAGTTAATGCTCGCCGTAGCCTACATTATCCATTTTTCCGCTAAACACTTTATATTGGATAATAAAATATGCGATTACCAAGATCAATGCAATTACAAACCAATATACGCCTACTGATAATCCGTAATTATCTGCGGCCACATTATAAATGGTCAAGGAAGGATTAACCGTATTTGTAGAAGGTAAAACATTAGGGAAAATAGAAGCTGCGGTTGAAGTAAACCCTCCTACCAAAAACAAACTTGAGAATAAAAACCCAGCACCATCATGGGTATATGATTTCACTTTAAACAATCCAAAAATACCAATAAAGCATAATAAAGGAAAAAACCAAAGTAGCGGATTATCTATATAATTATGAAAAGGCTGTGGTTCAATATTATGCCAAATTAGCAACGAAAAAATCACCAAAGCGAGCAGTACAAAATTGAGTTTAAAAACGACTTGTTTTAACTTGGGATTCAAATCTGAGTTGGTTTTATAGATGATCCAATTGGCTCCATGAATCATTAAAGCCACCACACTTACAACGCCTAAAAACAAGGTAAACCAATCGATAATCCCTAACTGATCCGCTTTAGGGCTAAATGTAGGATTCCACAAAGGCAAAAAGAAAAAGTGCGCTTCCTGAGTAGAAACTCCATTAGTTACCATTCCAAGGTTTACACCGCGAACCACATTCCCTAAGGCAACACCAAAGAATAATGCCAATAATAAACTAGCTATACCAAACGCTTTATCCCAGACCACTTCCCACATTGGGTGATGTATTTGTCCACGCAATTCCAATCCAATGGCTCGAAAGATAAGCAACCATAAAATCATCATCAAAGGCAAGTAAAAGCCACTAAAGGACGAGGCATATAATGTAGGAAAAGCAAAGAATAAAACCCCTCCTGCGGCAATTAACCAAACTTCATTAGCATCCCAAAAAGGACCAATGGCATTTGTTATCGCTTTTTTATCTTTTTCCGTCTTGGCAAAAAATAAATGAATAATTCCTGCTCCAAAATCATAGCCATCCAAAACGACATAAACTGCTAAAATCCCCATTAAAACAACATACCAAAAGAATTCCATAATCTTTATTTTTTTACAGTTTCGGGACCATTTTTAATTATTTTTCCAACCAAGAGTAGAAACAACAAACCTAACAACAAATACAAACCTACAAACCCCAATAAGGTAAATAAGGTGTTCCCTGAAGAAACTGTGGGCGATATTCCTTCTGATGTTCGTAATAAATTATACACTAACCAAGGTTGTCTTCCTAGCTCTGAGGTATACCATCCAGTAGTATTTGCGATATATGGAAATGGCATCATGAAGAACAAAGCCCATAAAATCCATTTGGTTCCAAATAGCTTTTTTCTAAATAATTGTAAAGCTGCTAAAGACATCAAACCAATAAAAACGGTTCCTAAACCTACCATAATATGATAAGCATAATACAGTCCTGAAATATTGGTAGGATGTGTGTTTTCATCAAATTGATCCAATCCCTTTACAGCAGTATCCCAATTCCCATAAGTCAAAAAACTTAAAACATTGGGCACAGCAATCTTATTATCTAGTTTTTTATCTTTTACGTCAGGTTGTCCTATTAAAACAATTTCGGCTCCTTTTTCTTCGGTATGAAAAATTCCTTCCATAGCAGCAAAAGTTACCGGTTGGTACTTTACCACGTTTTTCGCTAACAAATCTCCTGTAGGCACTGCAACAATTAGACTTGATATTAATCCAAAAACAACTCCTGTTTTTAGAAACATTTTGCCGTAATCTTCATTGCGTTTACTCAAAATATAAAGCGCTCCAATTCCTGCTACAACAAATGAACTGGTTACCAGCGAAGCCGCTTGATTGTGCAAATAAGAAGGCCACAACCATGGATTAGTAAATAAAGCACTAAAATTAGTAAGTACAAATTTTCCATTGGCGAGAATCTCATAACCTACAGGATTCTGCATCCAGGAATGTGTTGCTATGATTAAAAAACCACTCGCCCACGACCCTAAGAAAATGAGAAGCCCTGTTACAAAATGCCATTTATGTCCTATGATTTTTTCACCAAAGAGAAACATTCCTAAAAAGGAAGATTCCAGAAAGAAGGAAAACATGCCCTCCATCGCTAGAGTCTGTCCAATAATCCCTCCTGTTAGTTCTGAAAATTTAGCCCAATTGGTTCCAAACTGAAATTCCATCGGAATTCCCGTCACCACCCCCATAGCAAAATTCAAAGCAAAAATCCTCATCCAAAAATGAGTCGCTTTATTGTAATGTATATCGTCTGTTTTTAGAAATTTCCACTTAAAATAAACAATGATTAAGGACAAACCCATTGTTAATTGCGGAAAAAGATAATGGAAAGTAATCGTGAATGCGAACTGCATTCTATCGTAAAAAAGCATTTCTTCCATACTGAAGTATTTTTTATAGAGATGCCCACAAATTTAACCTATTTAAATAACCTGAATCATTTAAACACTCATTTTATCTGCTGATATTTATCATAGTTTGTGATAATTATAAGTAATAACTTTGATATAGCTAATTAATAGTAGTAAAGGTATATGTAGTAAAGGTATATTATGTAACATTAGTCACTGTGAAATAGAAATACAAGAATTACCTTTGTATAAGAATCTTAAAAAACACTATCATGCAAATAGAACAAATATATACAGGATGTTTAGCGCAAGGCGCTTATTATATCACTTCAAATGGTGAAGCGGCTATTATAGATCCCCTTCGCGAAGTACAACCTTACCTGGACAGATTAGAACGAGATAATGTAAAACTTAAATATATTTTTGAAACGCATTTTCACGCTGATTTTGTTTCGGGACATCTCGATTTAAGTAAAGCGACTGGAGCACCAATAGTATATGGCACGAATGCAAACCCTGAATTTGAAGCGATCATCGCCACTGACGGACAGGAATTTATTCTTGGAGACATCAAAATAAAAGCGCTACACACTCCTGGGCATACCATGGAAAGTACCACCTATTTATTGATTGACAAAAATGGTAAAGAGCATGCTATTTTCTCTGGTGACACGTTGTTTATTGGTGACGTAGGAAGACCCGATTTGGCTCAAAAAGCAGCTTCTATGACACAGGAACAATTAGCAGGAATATTATTTCATTCGCTAAGAGACAAAATCATGACTTTGCCTGATGATGTAATTGTGTATCCCGCTCACGGTGCCGGTAGTGCATGTGGTAAAAACATGAGCAAGGAAACTGTAGGAACCATTGGTAATCAAAAAGAAACTAATTATGCTTTAAGAGCTAATATGACTGAGGCTGAATTTATCAAAGAAGTAACGGATGGCTTATTGCCTCCTCCAGCTTATTTTGGAATGAATGTAGCCATGAACAAGCAAGGATATGAAAGCTTTGAGTCTGTTTTAAACAACGGTATGAGAGCTATTGAGGTAAAAGATTTTGAAGCGGTAGTCGAAGAGACTGGAGCTCTAATCTTAGACACTCGTAAAAATGGTGCTTTCGCCAAAGGATTTATTCCACAATCAATAAACATAGGAATTGAAGGCGACTTTGCTCCATGGGTAGGTGCTTTAATTGGTGATGTAAAACAACCCATTATTCTCGTTACAGAAATAGGTCAAGAAGAAGAATCGGTAACACGTTTAAGTCGTGTAGGATTTGACAACTTAGTAGGTCATATAAACGGTGGTTTTGAAGCTTGGAAAAAAGCAGCCAAAGAAATCGATACTGTCAACAGAATAAACGCAGAAGAGTTTGCCAAAGAAGTTAAAGTAGGCCAAAGCAAAGTTATTGACATTCGTAAAGACAGTGAATATAGCGCAGAACATGTTGAAGATGCATTTAGCAAGCCGCTATCTAGTATAAATGACTGGATCAAAGATATCGATCCTAAAGAACCGTTTTTCTTGCATTGTGCAGGTGGATACCGTAGCATGATTGCCGCTTCGATATTGCAGGCTCGTGGTTTCAGAAATTTCAAAGAAATTGAAGGCGGATTTAATGCTATTGCTAAAACGGAATTGCCTAAAACTGATTTTGTATGTCAAAGTAAAATTTTATCAAAATAAAAATATGGCACAACTACCTGTTAAAGTACTTGTTTTTCAGTAATTTATACCGTAAATTCATAATAACTATTTTAATTCAAGAGTTTTAATTTTTTAAAAGAAATATTATGAAAAAGAATTTAGGTATGACGGACAAAATTATTAGAGGAACTATAGCAGCTATTATCGTAGTAATGTATTTTGCTGATATCATAAGTGGTACTGTAGCAATTGTTTTTGGTAGTATTGCCGCTATTTTATTCATTACAAGTCTCATCAGCTTTTGCCCAATGTATTCCATATTTGGTCATAGTAGCAGTCGCTACAATAAAAGTAAAACGTAATTTAAACTTATGAAGGAAACAGTCAATAAAGACTTAATCTTAAGAGAACGCCTCGCATTACAGCGAACCACTTTAGCAAACCAAACCACTGTATTAGCCTTTATTCGTACCGCGATGTATTTTTTTGTTGCAGGTTTAAGTACCAGAAATCTATTGGCGATTGAAAACAGTCTAATAATCGAAGTTGCATTTTATACGATTGCATTTGTTATTTTAATCTTAGGTCTGCTGAATTTTTTTAAGCACAGAAAGATGATTACTGAAAATAGAAAACACATTGGAGATTATAAATTAGATTATTATGAATGACATATCTTGTTGTACTGTATCCTGTGATAAACCATTAGATCAAGACTATTGGGACGCACAGTATAAAGCAAATACTACTGGTTGGGATTTGGGTTTGGTCTCTCCACCAATTAAAGCCTATATCGATACTTTAAAGAATAAAGACATCGCTATTTTAATTCCAGGTTGTGGGAACACTTACGAGGCTGCCTACCTTCTGGAACAAGGATTTACAAATGTTACGGTAATAGATATTGCTCCTACATTAGTAAAAATTATTGAGCAAAAATTTATAAGCGATACCCGCATACAAGTCCTATTGGGTGATTTTTTCAACCATAAGGGCGAATATGACTTAATTATTGAACAAACATTTTTTTGTGCTTTACCGCCCGTAATGCGTCAAAAATATGTTTGGAAAATGCACGAGCTTTTAGCAAAAGACGGAATACTTGCTGGATTGTTATTTAATCGAACATTTGAGGTAAGCCCACCTTTTGGCGGAAGCCAAGAAGAATATGACTTACTTTTTAAAAATGCATTTGACTTTATCAAATTAGAGAAAAGTGATAATTCTATTGCTCCGAGAAGTAATTCAGAATTGTTTTTCGAATTTAAAAAAAACAGTACTGCTGAAGTAAATCTTTATGAATTTGAAGGAATAACTTGCAGTGGCTGTATGGATACGGTTACTAAAAAGTTTGCAGCGGGTAAGGACGTACTTAATGTAAGCATGAACGGCAATTTTACGGAAGTTCTAATTGTTAGCACTATAGAAATTCCATTAGAAGAACTACAAAAAATAGTTTCTTATGATGACCATTACAAAATAAAGAAAATAACACAATGAAACAATTGCTATTTACAAACTGGCATAGCATGCGCTGGATTCGGCTTGCAATTGGACTGTTTTTAATACAGCAAGCCATACAATATCAACAGATATTATTCGGTTTCATGGCTGCTTTTTTTCTATTCCAATCGATTTTTAATACCGGATGCAGCCTTAATGGATGCTCAGTATCACCTTTAAAGAAAAATAAAAATGAATAATAGTTTTGATAATCTCATAAAATCAGAGAAACCAGTACTAATCGATTTCCACGCTACTTGGTGCGGACCTTGCAAAGTACTCGGACCCATTTTAAAAGAAGTGAAAGACAATTTAGGAGACCGAATTTCAATTATAAAAATTGATGTGGATAAAAACCAACAAATAGCATCTCAGTATCAGGTGCGCGGTGTTCCCACAATGATTCTTTTTCAAGAAGGGAAACAATTGTGGAGAGAATCAGGTGTCTTGGATAAAAATGCTATTATCAAAATCATATTGGAAAAGAGCAACAAATGACAAAAAAAGCCGTGATTCTTACTGGAACAGGTATACTAATTGGTGCCATTGCAGGATATGCATATTACCATTATGTAGGCTGTACCTCAGGAACCTGTGCTATCACGTCTAAACCGCTCAACTCCACTTTATATGGAAGTCTAATGGGTGGTTTACTATTTAATATGTTTGTAAAAAAAGAAAAAAAGTAACTCTCGTTGCTTTTTTTTTCTACCTTTACTAACCAAACGGTTAAACCATAAAGTTAATACTAATGAATACGGAAGAAAAAATATTTAATGCGGCAAGAACTGTGTTCCAAAAAAAGGGGTTCGCGGGAGCGCGTATGCAGGAAATTGCAGATGAAGCGGGAATTAACAAAGCCATGTTGCATTATTGTTTTAAAAATAAACAACTTCTTTTTGAGGCAGTATTCATGAATGCCTTTGGCCAATTGGCTCCTCAAATCAATGCCATCTTTAATTCTAATGAATCAGTTTTTGAAAAAATAACAAAGTTCACCCATAATTATATTTCATTCGTCATTGACAATCCATATTTGCCACCATTTGTAATTCAGGAAATGAACAACAATCCTGAGTTTGTAATGAGATTTCTCAACCATGAAAGCAGACCTAATCCTAGCGTGCTAATTGCCCAAATTGAAAAGGAAATTGAAGCTGGAATAATAAAACCTTTGAAGCCTAAACAACTTTTGATGGATATCTTTTCTTTGACTGTTTTTCCCTTTGCAGCGCAAATGTTAATCAAAGGATTAGTACAAATTTCTGAATCGGAATTTAACGAAATGATGGAAGAACGAAAAACCAGTATTGCTACACAAATTATAAATTCGATAAAAAAATGAGACGAATAAACCTCCTATTTCTACTGCTGTTACCACTATTATCTATAGGCCAGCAAACACTGTCTCTGGAAGAGTGCTATGCTTTATCCAATAAAAACTATCCTATTGCCAGACAAGCTAATCTACTTCAACAAAAATCAGCCTTAGAAATTGAAGCGCTTAATAAAGCGAAACTACCTAAGATTGACTTAAATGCACAAGCAACTTATCAGTCAGATGTAACAGCTCTGCCAATTAGTGTACCAAATGTCACAGTAAACCCACCTAACAAAGATCAATACCGCGCTACCCTAGATGTCAACCAATTAATCTATAACGGCAGTCTGATTAATGCTAATGCAAAAATCAAAGAAGCACAAACAAAAACACTACAGCAACAAACGGCAGTCAACCTCTACCAACTCAAATCTAGAATAAATCAGCTGTACTTCTCCTCCTTTCTTCTACAAGAGCGTCATACTATTTTGATATCAAAACAAGAACAATTAGACGCCAAGATTAAAGAAGTAAAATCCGGAATAAAATATGGCGCTATCCTTCCCGCATCTGAGAAAGTGCTAGAGGCAGAAAAACTAAAAATAAGACAACAGCTCACAGAAATTAAATTTGATAAGAAAAAAGCATTGGAAAGTCTTTCGTCCCTAACGGCGTCGACCATAAATAACGAGGTAACGTTAGTAAAGCCTGTAATTGATTGGAAAATAAGTACGGTAAACAACCGCCCCGAACTGCAATTGTTTGATTTACAAAACGAACAAATTGAAATCTCAAAAAACACAATTTCAAAAAATAATTTACCACGAGTAAATGCATTTGGTCAGGCGGGTTACGGAAATCCGGGACTAAATATGCTAGATAATTCCTTTCAAACTTTTTACATGCTCGGTGTAAAAGCAAATTGGAATGTGTTTGACTGGAATAAATCGAAAAAAGAGAAAGATGCGCTAGTCATATCTGAAGCAATTGTGACTACCGAAAAAGAAACCTTTTTGCTTAATAATGACCTTCAATTGCAGGAAATAGAAAATGAAGTAAATAAGTTGCAGGAAGTAATCGTCACTGATACAGATATTATTTCCTTAAGAGAATACGTCGTAAAATCATCTGATGCACAACTAAAAAATGGTGTAATCACTTCCTCTGACTATTTGGTCGAATTGACAAATCTATACGAAGCCAAAACGAATCAGAAATTACATGAAATTCAATTGCTTTTGGCGAAAGCTAATTACCAAGTTATAAAAGGAAATTAAAAAACCATTTCGGCTTCTAAAGCGAACAATAAATAAACTATTATGAAAAAAATGATTATCGCTCTAATTATAGTAAGTCTAGCGGCTTGCAACAAAAATAACGACAAGGCAGATGGTTACGGTAACTTTGAAGCTACTGAAGTTACGATTTCGGCGGAAGCCAATGGGAAAATTGAATTCTTAAATCTGGAGGAAGGTGCTGTTCTTGAGCCCAATACTTCAATAGGACTAATAGACACCACCCAATTGTACTTGAATAAACAACAATTACTCGCTTCGAAAACCACCATTTTTTCGAAATCAAAAAATGTACAGTCTCAAGCTAATGTTTTGCAAGAGCAACTCAAAACAACGTCGATTGAGCAAAAGAGAGTTCAGAATATGTATGCTGAAAATGCAGCTACAAAACGCCAAGTTGATGAAGTGGAAGGCAAAGTGAACGTATTAAAAGAACAAATAAAGAGCGTAGGAACACAAGATGCGCCAATCCTAAATGAAGCCAAATCGATCGATGTTCAAATAGAAAAAATTAACGACCAAATTGAGAAAAGTAAAATCACCAACCCGATAAAAGGAACGGTTTTAGCCAAATACGCTGAGCCAAATGAAATCACTGCTTTTGGGAAACCGCTTTATAAAATTGCCGATCTATCCGAAATGACGTTGCGCGTATATGTTAGCGAAACCCAACTGCCCAAAATAAAAGCGGGACAAAAAGTTACTGTCAAAATTGATACGGATACCGAAATGAAATCCTACCCCGGAGCGATTTCTTGGATTGCTTCTTCTGCAGAATTTACTCCAAAAGTGATCCAAACCAAAGAAGAACGGGTGAATCTGGTCTATGCCGTAAAAGTGAAAGTCAAAAATGACGGCAGCCTAAAAATTGGAATGCCCGCAGAAATGTGGATCAATAAATAAACCTTTTAGAACAATCAAAATGAACTTAAAAAATCTTCATACAGAAACTAAAGCAGTACAAACTAAACTTCTTTTCTCAGCACCGGAAGGCAAAGTAATTTCATTACAAATTGCAGCAGGAGAACAATTGAAAGAACATCTTAGTAAAGTTCCAGCACTTTTAGTTTGTGTTTCTGGAAATGCTATTTATAAAGACGAAAAAGAATCTGTTTTTAATTTAAAATCGGGTGACTTTGTGAATATAGAACCTGATGTAAAACATCGAATTGACGCAGTAGAAGAAAGTAATTTTTTATTGATTAAATAATGAGTATCCAAGTTCAAAATATTTCAAAATCCTACGCCAAAATCAAAGCTATTGATGCCGTTTCTTTTGAAGTAAAAGAAGGAGAAATATTTGGATTGATTGGCCCTGATGGTGCTGGAAAAACAACTCTATTCCGAATATTGACTACCCTTTTAATCGCTGATGAAGGAAAAGCAAGTGTCGTAGATTATGATGTAATTAAAGATTATAAAGCTATTAGAAATTCAGTGGGATATATGCCCGGAAAATTTTCGTTGTATCAAGATCTAACTGTCGAAGAAAATCTTTCGTTTTTTGCTACCATTTTCGGAACAACTATTGAAGAAAATTACGAACTAATCAAAGATATCTATATTCAAATTGAACCTTTCAAAAAGCGTAGAGCCGGAGCTCTATCTGGGGGAATGAAACAGAAATTAGCTTTGTGTTGTGCATTGATTCACGCACCAAAAGTGTTGTTTTTAGACGAACCAACAACCGGAGTTGATCCTGTTTCTAGAAAGGAATTTTGGCAAATGCTAAAACGTTTGCAACAAAAAGGAATCACAATATTAGTTTCTACACCTTATATGGATGAAGCGTCACTTTGTGATAGAATTGCTTTAATCCAAAAAGGAAAAGTATTAAAAATCGATACGCCACAAGCAATTACTGACAATTACGAAAAAGTGATTTACGATATTCAATCTAAAAATACGCACGGTTTAATTCACGATTTAAAAAACTATCCAAGTCATTACAGTGTCTATGCTTTTGGTGAATTTATTCATTACATCGATAAAAATGTAGATTTTAAACCTATAAATCTAAAGACTTATTTAGAATCTAAAAACCATTCAGAAATAATCATAAAAAAAGCAATAACAACCATCGAAGACGTTTTTATGGACCTTTAATTCAATTATGAATTGTGAATTATGAATTATGAATTCAGCGTTTCTAAAAATAATCTATGAATCTGTAGCAAAAAAATAAAATCCAAATTCGTGAAATTCGTGTTTAAAAAATGAAGAAAGAGAAAATCATACAAGTTGAAAAACTAACCAAAACATTTGGAGACTTCACAGCAGTTAAAGGCATCACATTTGATGTTTATAAAGGAGAAATTTTTGGGTTTTTAGGAGCAAATGGAGCAGGGAAAACGACGGCAATGAAAATGCTTATCGGAATTTCAAGTCCAACTTCTGGCAGCGCCATTGTAGCAGGTTTAGATGTAGCCACTCAAGCGGATTTAGTTAAAAAAAACATTGGCTATATGAGTCAAAAGTTCTCACTATATGATGATTTAACGATTAAGGAAAATATTACTTTTTTTGGAGGAATTTATGGTTTATCTCGTAAAAAAATCAAAGAAAAAACACAGCAACTAATTGCCGAATTAGAAATGCAAAACGTAGCCGATAATTTAGTTGGTTCCTTACCATTAGGTTGGAAACAAAAATTATCCTTTTCTGTTGCTTTATTACACGAGCCTAAAATAGTATTTCTTGACGAGCCTACTGGTGGCGTTGACCCAATTACTAGAAGACAATTTTGGGAAATGATTTACACTCAGGCCTACAAAGGCACAACTATATTCGTTACCACGCATTACATGGACGAAGCTGAATATTGCGACCGTGTTTCCATCATGGTTGATGGCGTTATTGAAGCACTAGACACTCCAAAAAACTTGAAACAACAGTTCAATGTAGATTCTATGAATGATGTGTTTTTAAAATTGGCGAGGAATATAGAGTAATCCCCCTGACCGCCGAAGGGGAAACTAAGTATATTGTAGAAATTCAAACATAAAAAAACTTTGCTGACCTTGCGAAAGCCCTTGCGAAATTAGCGGTTAAACAAAAAATAGAATGAAAAGATTTATTGGTTTTGTAAAAAAAGAATTCTATCACATTTTTCGTGATAAACGTTCTATGTTTATCCTTTTCGGAATGCCAATTGCACAAATTATGTTGTTTGGTTTTGCCATTACAAACGAAATCAACAACGTAAAAATTGCTGTTTTAGACCAATCAAAAGATACTGAAACCCAAAAAATAATCCAAAAAATAAGTAATTCTTCTTATTTTACAATAGCACAAGAAATTAAAACGGAATCCGAAATCGAATCCGTTTTCAAAAAAGGAGAAGTTAAAGCTGTTTTGGTTTTCGAAAAAGATTTTATCAAACATTTGCAAACTCAAAAAAACGCAAAAGTTCAAGTGATCACTGACGCAACCGATCCAAATATGGCCAACACCATTTCTAATTACATTACCTCAATTCTTCAAAATTTTATCCAAGAAAAAAACAGAAACAACAAGCAAGCTTATCAAATTCAAACGCAAACACAACTATTTTATAACCCAGCCATGAAAAGCGTTTTCACTTTTGTTCCAGGCGTAATGACGGTTATTTTAATGCTCGTTTCTGCTATGATGACATCGATTTCAATCACTCGTGAAAAAGAATTAGGTACTATGGAAGTCCTTTTAGTTTCACCATTAAAACCGTTCCAAGTAATTATTGGGAAAGTTTTTCCATACATCTTTTTGTCAGTAATCAACGCCGCAGTTATTCTACTTTTAGGTTATTTTGTTTTTGAAATGCCCATTGAAGGAAGTCTGTTTTTATTAGCCATAGAAAGCGTTTTGTTTATTATATGTGCCTTAGCACTAGGGATTTTAATTTCCACACTATCAGATTCTCAGCAAACAGCTATGATGATTTCGCTATTCGGACTCATGTTGCCCGTGATTTTATTGTCAGGATTTATTTTTCCTGTTTCGAGTATGCCTTTGCCTTTACAGCTCATCAGCAATATTATTCCTGCTAAATGGTTCATAATCATCATCAAAGCGATAATGCTAAAAGGAGCAAGTTTTTCGGTAATCTGGAAAGAAACCTTAATTTTAGTTGGAATGACATTGTTTTTCATCGTAGTAAGCATCAAAAAATACAAAATACGATTAGAGTAAGCAATGGCAATGGCAATGGCAATGGCAATGGCAATGGCAATTTAAAAAAATTCGTGCCTTTGTGCCTTCGTGGCAAAAACAAACCAAAATATGAAAACAATCTTATTCATCATACAAAAGGAATTCAAGCAAATTTTTAGAAATAAAAGCATGCTGCCTATTATTTTTATTTTACCTCTGTTACAATTGGTCGTTCTATCCAATGCCGCGAGCTTTGAAGTAAAAAATATTAAATTATCCTATATCGATCATGACCGCTCTGCAACTTCACGCGAGTTGATCAACAAATTTAAAGCGTCAAGCTATTTCAATGTTAGTTCTGAATTTCAATCTAAAAAAGAAACTAATTTCCAAATGCAAAAAGGAAATATAGATGTCATTCTGGAAATCCCTATTCACTTTGAACGCAATCTAATCAAACAAAAAAATACCAATCTTTCAGTTAGTATCAATGCTATAGACGGTGCTGCGGCAGGAGTTTCTAATGTGTACATTACGCAAATTATTTCCAGTTTCAATCAATCCATACAAACACAACTACAAACTTATAATGATGGAAATACAACGCAACCCGAAAACATTATGACCATTCCGTCCTTTTGGTACAACAAAACTTTAAATTACAAAACCTTCATGGTACCCGGTATTTTAGTTTTATTAGTTACGATGTTGTCTTTGTTTTTGTCCTCTATGAATATTGTTCGAGAAAAAGAAGTGGGAACATTAGAGCAAATTAATGTAACCCCTATTAAAAAACACCAATTTATCATTGGTAAATTATTTCCGTTTTGGGTATTAGGATTGGTGATTTTAACGGTTGGATTAGTCATCGCCAAAGTTGTATTTAGCGTACCAATTCTAGGTAATATCTTTTTGATTTATGGTTTCACTTCTATCTATTTAATACTAATTTTAGGAATTGGACTGCTCATTTCTAATCATACCGAAACCCAACAACAAGCCATGTTCATCGCTTGGTTCTTTACTGTAATTTTTATCTTAATGAGTGGATTATTCACCCCTATTGAAAGTATGCCAACATGGGCTCAAAACTTAACTTATTTCAACCCTATTCGTTATTTTGTTGAAGTTATAAGAATGGTGATGCTAAAAGGTGCAGGCTTTGATGAAATTAAAAATAAAATAGGCATCATTGCACTTTATGCTTTGGCTATAAATGGATTTGCTGTATGGAGTTATAAAAAAACGAATTAGGATTTTGAGTAAAATCTTAAAACTACATTTACTCCTTCACCCACTTGTGTAGCACGGTTTCTAAATCATGTAAAATAATGGGTTTAGAAATATAGTCATTCATTCCAGATTCTAAACACTTATCTTTTTCTTCAATAAAAATTCCAGCTGTCAAAGCAATGATTGGTGGAGATGCAGAACGGCTTAATTTTCGAATTTCAATAGTAGTTTCAAAACCATTTTTTTTAGGCATTTGGATATCCATTAAAATAATATCGAGCGTCTCTTTTTTATAAATCTTTATTGCTTCTTTTCCATCTTTAGCTTCAAAAATGGTACAATTGGGTATTATTTTTTTTATTAATTTTTTTGCCAGGAGCATATTAATTCTATTGTCCTCAACAATTAGAATTTTTGTATTATTCAGATATTCTTTGTGCGGCTCCTTGTACTCAGCCGTCTGATCAAGAAACGGAATAGTATTGATTTTTTTCTTATCTGACTTCTTAAAATCTATTATAAAATGAAAATCACTTCCTTTGCCGTATTTACTCGTAAGAAGTAATTTACTATTCATTAACGCTAACAACTGATTAGAGATTGCTAATCCTAAGCCTGTTCCACCAAATTTTCGAGTAGTAGAAAGGTCTTCTTGCACAAAAGATTGAAATATTTTTTCTTGATTTTGCTGTTTTATCCCAATACCAGTATCCTTTACTGAAAAATGTATTCTGGAAATAGCATCATCATCGGAGGCGATTTCCATAACATTTAACTGTATAGAACCTTCCATTGTGAATTTTAAAGCATTTCCTATCAAGTTTACAATAATCTGTTTTAGCCGTACCGAGTCAGCAAAGATAAAATGAGGTAAATCACCTTCGAGATCTAACACTAGATCAATATTCTTTAAATTTGCCTGATGCTTGAAAAGATTAATCACTTGCTTAGTCAATGCAACAAGATCAACTTCTTCAATATTCAATTCTAATTTCCCTGATTCAATTTTAGAAAAATCCAAAACGTCATTGATAATATCCATCAATATGACTGCAGATTCATTTACTATATTAATATATTCTGATTGATCTATATCGAGATCCGTTTTCATTAACAAATCAGTAAAACCAATTATTCCATTAAGGGGCGTACGGATTTCATGACTCATGTTAGTCAGAAAATTAGATTTAGCCTTGTTTGCAGCTTCCGCTAGATTTTTCGCTATTATCAATTCATTTTGCATTAGTTTTATCTCTGTAATATCAGTAAAACTAATTACAATTTCTGTTAGATTGCCCGTCGAGTCGAGTACTGGAAATCCATTTACTAAAAGTAACAATACCGCTTTAGAATGAGGTCTTTTAACTCCTGCAATGAAGTTATTGAGTGGTTTTCTATTGGCTAAAATTTGGTTAACAGGATATTTCTCAAAGGGTAAAGGCAAATAATTTTCATCCAAAAATTTCCAATCGGGATCTACCGCTTGTTTTCCTTTCAACTGGCCTTCGCTCAAACCAAGCAATTCAGAAGCTTTAGGATTGCTCACTACTATAGATGAGTCTGGGGAATGAACAATAATCCCTTCGGCTAAACTATTTAAAAGACCCCTGAATTTTTCTTGACTATTTCGCAAGGCAAACTCAGCCTCTTTAAGTTCAGAAATATCAATTAATGTTACGTTACACTGTTCATGGTCTATTGAAATAACACCAGATAAGTGACCAAAGAAGGGTTTCTTATCTTTGGTTATAAGATTGACTTCACAAGATTCTTTACCCTTACTTTCAAAAATTTTCTCCAAAAAGGCATCGAAAATATATTTTGTGTCATCAGAAACGAAAAAAGCAAATTGACTATTTAATACACTTGAATGCAGTTTGCCAAGCATATCGGCCCCAGTTAGATTAGCTTCAATAACTTTGCCATCGGTAGAGAGCGTAAAATATGCAGAAGGTGCATAATCATACAATTTAGTATATTTTTCAATTGTATGCTCTGCAAGCTCTTTAGCCAAGAGTAGTTCTTGGTTTTGCATTTCAAGCTCAATTTTATGAACTTCTAATTCGTGAATGAGTTTCAAAGTATTCACTTCGGCAAGTTTTCCGTCAAATTTAGATTGATTTTTATTTTTCTGCAACTCTTCGGCCCTTAACCTAAGAAGTGCAGCAACTTTCGAATTGTTTTCAGCTTTTTCCATCCAAACTAACTATTTTAAATAGTATACAATTATAAAATATATTTTATAATTAGACACTATTTAATTATCGATTCGAAACACTTATTTCGAATCTACAATAGTAAAGTTACGAATAAAACATTGCATTACTTCATGATTATCAACTATATACATGTTCAATGTGAAATCAATATTAATTTTTTGCCCAGTAGCTGTTTCAATTTGGACATTTTCATAATTAACCGGTTTATCCTTCTTTAATTCTTTAAACATATCCTCATTGGCTATTATATTTTTTAAAAATTTGAGTTCCCAAATTGTTTTTTTTACAAACTCTTCTTTGGGATGCCCTAATAATTGAGTCAAAAATGGATTTACATCCGTTATTTTCCCCGTCAAGGAATCAATATAAAATATTCCTTCTTTTGCTGATTCAAAAAGATGATGATAACGTGTCTCTGCTAAAGCCAATGCTTCTTCAATACGTTTACGTTCTGTAATATCTCTAATGATACACTGAATCACTTTTTTATTGTTCACCAAGTACGATGTACTAACAAATTCAACTTTAATCTCCTTACCTTTAGCAGTTTGCAGCGGTAAATTTTCATAACGAACAAATTTCTTTTTTCTTAACTCCGAGAATTTTTCTTTATTAGCTACGATATCTTGAAAGGGCCCTATTTCCCAGATTGCCTTTTCAACGAATTGTTCATAAGAGTAACCCAACATTTCAATTAAATACGGATTAACATCCATAATATCACCTGTTTCTTCATTTAGGATTAGAATACCATCTTTAGCTGATTCAAATAGTCGTCGGTATCGATTTTCCATGACTAATGCCTCTTCAGCCTTTTTGGAAGAAGTGATGTCTGTAAATGTGATTACAATACCATCAATGCGATCATCTAATGTTCGATAGGGCATAATTCGCACATTAAACCATCTTCCATCCCCTGTACCAATTGTATTTTGAATAGGTGCCAGATTTTTGATTACATTCCGTGAATCACGCCCCATATCAGGATAATTCAAATCATTAACTAAGTCTGTAAAAGGCCTGCCGGCATCGTTAGATCGAATTTTAAATAATTTGGTTACAGCATCTGTAAACCTACGAATATTTAGCTCTTTGTCTAGAAAAAGTGTTGCAATCTCAGTACTGTTAAGCAAATTCTTCATGTCATTATTTGCTTGCTCAAAATCACTAAGCTTATTTTGAAGTTCCGCATTTACAGTCTGCAACTCTTCATTTAGACTTTGCATCTCTTCTTTGGAAGTGGTCAGTTCCTCATTAGTTGATTGCAATTCTTCGTTCGTTGATTGCAATTCTTCGTTGATAGATTTCAGCTCTTCCTGCGAGGCTTGCATCTGTTCTCTTGAGGTTAACAAGTCTTGATTTAATTGTCTCAATTCCGCCTCAAGTTCTTGCTGTCTACTTGATAAATTTGGCTTACCAATTTTTTGTTTCAATAAAGTTTGCTCTACAATCTCTCGCTCATCCTTAAAAACAATCAATAAAACCACCTTTACTAAAATTAAATGAATGATAGCAAATAACTTACTCCAATTTTTAGAAGTAACAACGATAACAAAA
>TARA_R110002110_G_C13470525_1_pt1 | contig 148392 bp, 141 predicted proteins | sample TARA_R110002110 | Tara Oceans TARA_R110002110 (sample SAMEA4397330) | marine metagenome | biome: Polar Biome; feature: [SRF] surface water layer (ENVO:00010504); material: water (ENVO:00002006), including particulate matter (ENVO:01000060) such as... | depth 5 m | reverse complement strand
AAATTAAACAACCTGAAAGTGGTCATTTCCTAAATGCACCACGGGTTGAGTGGGTTTATTGCTGACAAAGTTGATCTGGCCCGCCGTGGTGTTTCGCCCATACAGATCACCCTGGGGCCCCTTCAGAACTTCAACCCGTTCTGTGTCGAACACCAGCCCACGTGTCATCACTGTGTAAGGCATGGAGACTTCGTCAAAGTAGATGCCTACGGTGGAGGATGCGGCGGTTGAGTAGTCCTGAAAGCCGACCCCGCGGATAGTGTAAAGCGGTACACCGGTAGCGGCCGTTTCGTTCACCGTAAGTCCCGGTGTGTACTGGGCGATATCTTCAGCTGTCACAACACCCAGATCCTTGATCTGGTCGCCGCTGAAAGCGTTGATCGTAATACCCACATCGTTCGCACTCTGGGCACGCTTCTGCGCAGTTACCATGACCTCTTCCAATTGCTTCTGGGCAACGGCCTGGGATGCAACACCTAGGCTTGCCAACATTACAGCGGCGCCTATCGCGGTGCGGCGGAACGGTTTTCTGGAATCAGACTGGTACATAGAACAAACTCCCCGTGAGTCATTTCGTTATTAGAAAACTGAACACTCGACTGAACCAACACGTCGATCTGTATTCATACTAACTGCCCTTGCTGAAAGACCTTTGACAAAACCGGTCAAAGCATTGACTTTCACGCACCAGAATCGGTCCCTGCTGGGCGCGGTCAAGTGATAGACCGGTTTTGTCAACGATGACGGAGGCACATATCATAAACTGCAGTACCAACACCCGACATGGACAGCTCAATGAATGCCGATAACGCAGATAACGCGGCTACTTCTGGCAGCGACCTGATTGCCCGGACCGCCAGCGAACTCGCGTCTGGGATCAGGGCCGGAACAGTTTCCTGCAGGGAAGTGATGTCAGCCCACCTGGACCGCATCGAGCAATGCAATCCGCAGGTTAATGCGATATGCACATTGCTACCGCGAGAGGAGTCCTTGCGCCTGGCCGACGAAGCAGATCGCAAGCGCATCGCGGGAAGTGACCTCGGCCCACTCCACGGGTTGCCAATGGCGATCAAGGATCTTTCTGCCACCGCTGGCATTCGCACGACCATGGGCTCCAGGATTTTCAGTGACAACATTCCCGAACAAGACTCGCTCATCGTGCAACGTCTCAAGCGCGCAGGGGCGCTGGTAATCGGCAAAACCAACACACCTGAGTTTGGTACTGGCTCGCAAACGTACAATGACATTTTCGGCGCTACTCGCAACCCCTGGAATCTGGACAAAACCGCAGGGGGTAGCAGCGGAGGCGCCGCAGCTGCGCTGGCCTGCTCTATGCTGCCACTGGCCGATGGCAGTGACATGGGCGGATCCCTGCGCAATCCGGCAGCGTTCTGCAATGTGGTCGGATTACGCCCTTCTTTGGGAAGAGTGCCCACCTGGCCCAACCCCATGGCCTGGCAGTCGCGGCTGGGGGTGGAAGGCCCCATGGCAAGAAACGTTGCCGACTGTGCTCTACTGCTGTCTGTGCAGGCGGGGCCCGATGAACGAGACCCACTCTCTATCCAGGAAAGCGCAGAGCAATTCAGGCAACCCCTGGCCTTCGACGCCGCCGGTAGCCGCGTGGGCTGGACAGCTGATCTGGGCCATTTACCGGTAGAGAAAGCCGTTCGGGATACTTGCGCTGACTCCCTGCAATACCTGGATCAGTGTGGTTTTGTGATCGACCAGACCTGTCCCGACCTTAAAGGGTCAATGGAGAGCTTCACTGTGCTTAGAGCATCCTACTACGCCCAGTTTGGCGGAACCTTACTGCAAACACACCGGCACCTGATGAAAGACACGGTGATTGAAAACATCGAGGCTGGCCTGCGCTTGTCTGGTAGGGATATCACCCACGCAGACGCGATGCGTACACAGCTGTACCAGAATGTCCTGGACTTCTTTGCAAACCATGACTTCCTGGTACTCCCCAGCACACAGGTTCAACCGTTTGACGTTGAAACGCAGTGGGTTCGGGAGATAGAGGGTATTGAGCAACACAGCTACCTGGACTGGATGAGCATCTGTTGCATGATCAGCACATTTGGGCTGCCCGCTATCTCCGTACCCTGTGGCTTTACCGATACGGGGCTGCCGGTCGGTCTGCAGATCGTGGGCAGGCCGCGAGATGATATTGGCGTGCTGCGCGCCGCATATGCTTTTGAACAGGCAGCAGGATTCAGCGCGCTGCGTCCTCCCCTCTAAGCCGCTCTCAGGCCATGAACAGTTTTCTGGTCTGCTCGCGGTAGTTCTGCGGCGTTAAATCAGTCCATCCGCGAAAGGCGCGACTGAAAGCGCTGAGCTCCGAGTACCCCAGTTTGAAGGCAATTTCAGACAGCGACAACGACGTATGACTGAGAAAATACTTGGCGTGCTTTTCCCGGGCGAGATTCTTGGCCGCCTGAAAGCTGTAACCCTCTTCTGACAGGTGACGACGCAAGGTGCGCGGCGACATTGCCAGACGTTCAGCAATGCGTTCAGCACTGTCAGGTTCTCCTTCCGCGCAGCTGATGATCTCGCGGGCCACGCGATCAATAAAACTGGCATGGCCGGTCACCGGTAAGAAATACGTTTTCAGCGCACTGGTGACAACCTCGTACAGCAGGGCATTGCTGGTAAAGCAGTTCACCTTGAGATAACTGCGGTCAAAAAAAAGTTTGTTGAACGGCTTGCCGAATTTTACAGGGACGCCAAAAAACGCCTCCATAACTGCCGCATTCTGGTCACCCGCATGACTGAGCCACACTTCCTCCACGGGTAATTTCTGGCGCGTGGCCACGTGCAGTGTTCGCGCCAGGAACACCATCAGGTACTCATTGAGCTGCTGAACCTTGACGTTATCATCGCAGATGAGGCGCGCGCTGAACTCGGCTACAGACTGTTCAAAATTGAAGGTCGTCTCAATCGCAGTATCAACGTATTTATCGAAGCGGTTGAGACACTTGAGCCCCTCTTCCACCGTCGGCGCTGCCATCATGCCAACGATTAGGATACTACTGGCCTCGTAGTGATAGCTTTGAGCCATATTCATCCCTATGCAGGGATTATCCGTCACCGCTCCGGCGATCTCGATAAGGGCGGCTACCTGCCTTACCGGTACGGGGGTATCAAATTCCTGACTCTGCATCAGCGCGATCCCGCATTGTTCAAACACGGGGTCTGGATCAACACCACGGTCCATCAGGTAATCGCGAACATAGGCCACGAAGCGCGGAGAAAGAGTAGGCTCAAAATTCATTCCGGCTATCGACTCATAAGCTACAGTCCACTGGCGTCAAAACAACACACCCACGGTAACAAGCGGCAACTGGCGGTCGTGCAGCCCCGGGGACGGCACTGCAACTGTCGTTATGAGAGCGTCGTCACTGCGGTTTGAGCTGACTGTAATAGGCTGCCAGCGCGGCAAACTCAGCATCGCCCAACGGCGCGATCGCAGCGGCCATATGCGAATTCACGCGCTTGCCACTCTTGAACGCCGACAGCTGGCTATGCAGATAGGTGGCATTCTGGCCGGCCAGCCTGGGCCATTCATCTGCCGCAGGCACACCATTGACGCCATGGCAGCCCATGCAATAACCAGAGAGGTTTTCACCGGCGGATACCAGTTTGGGGTCACCGTTCGCGGAGATGGTCAACGGCTGAACTGAGTACCAGATTGCCAGCTCCCGAATATCGGCATCAGACAGCGACGCCACAAAAGGCGCCATGGCAAGATTTTCACGCTCGCCGTCCCTGAATGCTGTCAGTTGCGCTGCCAGGTAATCGGCGTTCTGCCCGGCCAGATTGGGCCACTGCGGATTGACTGACACACCGTCAGCACCATGACAGGCCGTACAGGTTGATGCACTGGCCGGGGCTTCACCAGCGAATGCGAGAGAGGCGTTCAGGAAAAGGGCGACTGTGGCAATGATCCAGTTTTTCATGGTGATTTACTCTCTCGTTTGAGCGTCGGCGATATCGGCCAATACAAGTGCCCGATGTTTTACAACTTCGTTTAGCGGCTGCTGACGCAGCTTTCCCACCTCTGCTGCCGTATACGGTTCAAAAGCACCCTCAAGACTGGGGCCGGAAAACTCCAGGACAATCCAGTTCAGCACTTCGGCCAGCTCAACGTCATCAAGAGCAGATGTTGCCGAACCGGGCACACGCACCAGAAACTCTCTACCGCGTTGCGACTTTAAAAACGTGCCAACATGCCCCTGCATTCTGGGCACGCTGCTCTCCACACTTGCCCCGCCGGGGGCATGGCAGCCCTGACAGAACATCTGGTAGTTGAAGCGCACACGTTCCTCGTTAATCTCCAGCGCCGATACGACGACGGGGAACAAGGCAAAGAACAATAACAGGCCGCTCTTCATTACTTTTCGAACGCTACGCCAACCACGATAGCGGTAGAACAGTGGTAGGAAGAACTGCTGGTGCCAAGACACCAGTTGATATCATTGGTCTTGTCCGGACGATAAGGCGGTCTGTCACCCTCATCGCGCTGACACAGGCAGGCACCACAGGAGGATTTGCCACAGCAATCGTTGTAGGAAATGACGTAGTTGCGCCCGTCAGCCGGATTGCGACAGGTGCCGATCCACGTCACCGGGGACATTTCAGTGCCCGGTGGACAGGTGTTCTCACTACCGCCACAGCAGCTGCAGAGAAAACCATCGATCGCGCAATAGCGCCAGTAATCGCATGCGCCGGGATCACCCTCTTCCACAGGCTGCTGCGGACTCTCCGCCGCTGACGCTCGCGCGACCGGCAGCAGGGGTACCGCCGCTGAACCAACCAGCAGGCTGCCCAGCCCTTTCAGCAGACCGCGACGTGAGCTGCGCTGCGCCAGCTCCCGCGTGCGTTGCTCAAACAGTTTGTCTAATACCTTCATGCTTTATCCGCCTCCACGTACTGTACCGGGTCCCGCTTGCTCATATAGTCCTGTATCGAGGCCACCTTATGCTCCTTGGCTTCAAACAGGCTGTCCAGATGCTCCCTCGAGTTGATGATACCCATGGACGCAATGACGCCCTTTTCATCGATCAGTACAGCGTAGGGAAGCTTGGAAACGCCGTAAGTCTTGCCGAGTAACTCCGACACGACATAGGGAAAATGCGACAGGCCCTTGCGCTGCACGTAAGCCGCGTGGTCCTGATCGGCGCCATCGCTGGCGAGGATAACGCCAAGCCAATCAGACTCCGCTTTCGCCGCCGACTTCAGCGCCGGGGTCAATTCGTTGCACACCGGGCAATCCGGTGACAGGAAAAAAAGTAGCTCCGCTTTTCCGTTGGCTACCGCACCGACATCTACCGTGTCGCCGGACAACGTCTGCACCGCCAGCTGAGGCGCGTCTTTACCCACAGACAGCGTCTGGTTCATCATCAGCGCGCCAGCCGGGGCCACGCGCTCATAGAGCACGCCGACCTGCCTGGCCAGCGCGAGATTCACCAGGATCATCGCGATAAAACCAATCCACAGCACGATATTGGATACTACCAACAGCTCCATCATCTCTCTCCCGCCATTTGCTGGGCATTTACTATGAGCTGCTCACTGCCCAGATACAAAAGCGTGGTAAAAACAGCAACGAACAACGCCAGGCCAATACCTGCGACACCAGCCTCAATTGACGCCGACGGCAACATTGCGCCTGCCGCAAGCACCGCAGTGATACTGTTTCTGGCTACAAGCGCCGGGCTTATGGTCACATCGGAGGCCGGTCCCGCACAGCCACATTTCATGTCTGCCCTGCCACGCGCCAGTTGCAGCCCCATTAATGCGGCGTATGAAAGCAGCAGAACAGCAGCAACCAGCAATCCAGCCTGCCTGGTCACCGGGACGAGCAGCAGCAACACGCACGTCAATTCAACCATTGCTACCAAACGCACCTGCACACCACTGACTCCAGCGCCGTTCAGATACCGCGCCATCAGCTGTCGATAGTGCCCAACATTGCGCCACTTGTGGAGCGCTGCGCTGCCAAACAACCACGACAAAAACAGCGCGATTCCCACTACAATCAAATCCGGCAAGGGAATCACCTACTCAGCAGCGCGCACGGTGAGAGGCGTCGTCTGGCCAAAATCGGTGATCGTCTTGATGAACTCACCCGATTCCGCGTTGTACATCTCCAGGCTCATATCGGTGGGATTCACCACCATCAGCTGCGGATTCTTGCCACGACTCACGGCCAGTGAAAGCCCCCAGACTTTCAGGGGAATGCGTTTGATGCGCTGCTTCTTGGCGGCATCATATACCCACACCTCGGAACCGCCGCCCTGATAACTGCCATCCTTACTGTCGGGATGCATAATGATGTACAAACGGCCCTGCTCATCCTTGTCGATGATACCGATGCCACCGGGCGCCCATTTTTCGGCGCGTTCAGACTCGGGCACGAGATTCCAGGATTCACCGACTTTGGCCACCGTGCCGCTCACATCAACCGGGAAAATCAGGCCGGCAATAGTGGGAAAATACAGCGTATCGCCGACCAATGCGGCGCGCTCGTAGATCGGAGAATCATCAGAGCTGAAGAAGGGGTCGGTACGCACCTGTGCTTTAACCTGCCCTTTTGCATCCAGTTCTGTACTCATGAAACGACCATCGGCGCACAGTGAGCTGAACCCGCGCTTACCAGTAGGATAGGTAAAGACGCAGCCGGGCGTGGGGATTTCGTTGATGATTTTACGCGTATCCAGATCTATCAGGGTAACCGAGGTGGCCGGCCCGAAGTTGGTCACCCCCAGCCACTTGTCACCATTCATAAGTAGCATCGTGTAGCGTTGCGGCATGCCCATAAAACGCTGCGGCTTGGCGAGCATGACTTCGGCCTTCACGTCCAGCGTCGCCTGGTCCCAGATCGTCACCACATCGAAGCGATCACCCCGATTGCCGCGCGTATGGAACGTTTCTGCCGCGTAAAACTCAGAGCGTTTTCTGGACTGCACAAAGTTGCCCATCATGGCGACGTTGAACGTACCCTTCACCTGCTCTGGCAGCGTATTGCCCTCCACATCCATCACGTAGACTTTACCGTCAGACATTGAGTAAAAAGACGCCTCATGCACCAGAAACCAGCTTTTTGGGTACTGGGCGGGCAGGCTCTCGACGATACCGATTTTTTCGATAGGAAGCGGTGGCGGCTGAGCCTGTGCAGCACCCAAGGGCAACAGCGCGAGGGCTGCGATTACGCTGATCTTACGAACTATCTGCATTGACCTGTTCCTGTTTGTGACAAATGCTGACGAGTGAACCAACGCGCGTTGGCCACGCGCCGTTACGTCTTGCTGATCTGTACGGTCTGTATGGAAGTGTACTCTTCCAGTCCGTAGCGTCCAAACTCTACACCAAAGCCAGATTCCTTGACGCCGCCAAACGGCGCGTCGGGCTGGATCATTGCATGGTTGTTGACCCAGGCCGTCCCGCACTCGAGCCGCTGAGCAAGTTGCGTGGCATAGGCGATGTCGCTGGACCAGACCGATCCGCCCAGGCCATTGGAACTGTCATTTGCCCTTTGCAGCGCATCCTCGACATCCGTGAACTTGAGCACTGGCAGGATCGGCCCGAAGGGTTCTTCCTGCACCAGACGCGTATCGTCCGCAATATCCGCAACAATCGTCACAGGGAAGAAGTATCCGGCGCCCGGCACAGGCTCGCCTCCCGTTACAAAGCGTGCGCCGCTGGCTTTGGCATCAGCCGCCAACGCGCACACCTTGTCATACTGTGCCTTGTTCTGCACCGGCCCAAAGTCGACGTCGCCGGTACCGTTGCCCGTCTTGACACTGTTCGCAATAGCGGCGAGCGCCTGCACCATTTCTTCGTAGATATCCTCATGCACATAGAGGCGTTTGAGCGCGGCGCAGGTCTGGCCGTTATTGATCAATGCGGTGGCGAAAATTTTAGGCGCCGCTGCCGCTACATCGGTGTCGGGCATTACGATCGCGGCGTCGTTGCCACCCAGCTCCAGCGTCAGGCGCTTCAGATTGCCGGAGGCACTCTGCATAATCTTCTTGCCGGTAGGCGTGGAGCCAGTAAAGACAATCTTGTTGATACCTGGATGGCTGGACATGGCTGCTCCCACCGAACCATCACCCGGGACCACGTTGAATACGCCAGGCGGCAGGATATCGTTAATAATTTCAGCGGCTCGCAATGTTGTAAGCGGGGTGTACTCTGAAGGCTTGAGCACCACGGTATTGCCGGTACGCAGCGCAGGAATCACGTGCCAGATCGCAATCAACAGCGGGTAGTTCCAGGGGGTGATGGAACCCACCACACCCAGGGGCTTGCGATGCACCTCAACACGCGCTTCGTCGTTGTCCTGCACGATATCAACCGGCAGGTCCAAGTCGGCGGTATAGTGACACCAGGCACCCACGCCGCCCATTTCAAAATAGGCTCCCAGGCCGGCAAATCCGCCCATGGGCTTGCCCTGCTCAGCAGTCAACAACTGCGCCAGTTCCTCGTTGTGTTCCTCCAGCGCATTTGCAACCGCGTGCATCAGGCTTGCACGCTCTTCATTGGAGGTATTACTCCAGGACGGGAAAGCGCGCCGTGCCGCGTCTACCGCATTGTCAAGATCCTGTAAGCTGGCCTTGGGGCAATGGGCAATCACTTCCTCGGTGGCTGGGTTTATGACGGGAAAGGTTTCCGCCGCAGAAACCTTCTTGCCGTCAATAATCATATGGTAGTCAGACATGACAATACTCCCGCATTATTTTATCTATGAATTAAAGCAGAAATTTGACGCGGCAGGTTGAATCGCAGTGAAGGGGGACATTGACTGAGAGGGAAGAAGCACACTTGCTAGTGCCATTGAGTGCCTTCACCCTGTTTTTCCCAAAGTTTCCAGGCCTCATCAATCAGGTAGACATGCAATGCCTCCACCTCTGCGCTGCTCAGCAGATCGGCGAAATTCCCCATGCCCCGACCCGCCCGCGTGCCTTCCAACAGTATCTGCGCAAACTCGCGGTGAGTGGATTCACTCATCAACCTGAGATCGGGAATACCCGAGCCACGTCCATCGATATTGGCATGGCACTTCGCGCAATTGCGGACAAACAATCTCGCACCCAGCTCCTGCTGTGCCGCTGTGCCGCGGCGGGCAAATGCGGGTTCAACCAGGCCTGCGTTTTCACGCTCCACCTGCGCTCGTTTGGGGACCTCTGCGCCCCCGAGCCGGAAGGCCACCACCCGTCCCTTGTTGCCATAGGTATAGGCTGCCATTCCCGGCACATAGTCGTTGCCATTGCCGCCGCCGATACCCGTTATGATCGCCACATACTGAACGCCGTCTACGGCGTAACTCATGGGAGCCGCCATCATGCTCAGCCCAACGTCTATGCTATGCAATTCCTTGCCTGTAGAGGCCTCCAGCGCCACCAACTCACCGGTGCCCCTGCCCTGAAACAACAGATCACCCGCGGTGCTCATCAGGCCGCCACCGTTCCAGAAAGCATTCATGTTGCCCGTCCAGGGCCCCGAGGTATCGCGCTCCCACGCCAGCTTCTGCGTCACCGGGTTCCAGGCCCGCAGGACGCCGCGAATCGTCGTATCGGGCTGCCCTGCCCCGAGTTCTTCCAGCGGAGGCAGTGTTTTGGCCAGCGGACTATCCAGCCCCCACTCGCCGGGCGTCGGGAATACATACAGGGAGTGTGAGTTCAAACCGCCTTTCTGGTACTCGAAAGGCTCTTCGGGCATGGTCCAGATGGCGCCGGCTTCCTTGACGGGGATGTACACCAATCCGGTGCTGGGGCTGTACGACATCGGCTGCCAGTTATGCGCGCCCTGCGGGCCGGGAAATATCAGTTTCGGCGCATTGAAGTATTCGGCCTGTTCCGTTTCTACCGGCCTTCCGGTAGCCATATCAACGTGGCTGGCCCAGGTGACGTTGGCGTAGGGCTGCGCAGAAATCAATTCCCCCGTGACCCGATCCAACACGTAGAAGAAGCCGTTTTTGGGTGCCTGCATCAGCACCTTGCGTGTCGCTCCTGCGATGTCCAGATCCGCGAGGATCATTTTCTGCGTGGCAGTAAAATCCCAGTTATCGCCGGGTGTGGTCTGGTAGTGCCAGCGCAGCTTGCCGTTATCAGGATCCAGCGCAAGGATCGAAGACAGGTACAGGTTATCACCGCCTGCCGGGCTGCGTAACTTGCGGGGATAGGGAGCCGCGTTCCCCGTACCGACGTACAGCAGATTCAGCAATGGATCATAGGCCATGGCGTCCCAGACGGTACCGCCCAGGCCCACCTGCCACAGGCTCTCGGGGTCCCACGTCGCGGCGGCAGCTTCCAGTTCAGGGTGCTCGAAACCTTTTCGGGGGTCACCCGGAACGGTAAAAAACCGCCAGCGCTGTTCACCGCTGCGCACATCGTAGGCCGTGATGTAACCACGTGCGTCAAACTCGGCACCTGAGTTGCCGATAATGACCAGCCCGTTGGCGATATAGGGCGCACCCGTAATGGTGTAACCGCGCTCGCGATCGGTGAATGTGTCGACACGCCACAGCACGGTGCCGTCCGCTTTGTCCAGAGCGTACAAATAACCGTCCAGTGCGCCGACAAACAAGCGGTCACCGTCCAGGACAACACCGCGATTGACCACGCCGCAGCACACCTTGCGCACAAAACTGAGATCTATCTCGGGCGTGAATGACCACAGCTCCTTGCCCGAGCGCGCATCCAGCGCAAACGCAGTACCCATTGGCCCACTGCCATACATCACCCCATCGACAACCAATGGCGTAGCCTCATAGCCATGCTCGGACTCCAGATCGTAATGCCAGGCGTAACCCAGCTGATCTACATTGGCAGCATTGATCTGTTGCAGCGGCGAGTAATAGCTTTGCTGGTAGTCGCGTCCACCTGTCATCCACGTCTGCGGTTCGTTTTCAAGTTGCAGCAGACGCTGGGCAAGTGTGGCAGCCTCACCAACTGGTACCTTGTTATCGTAAACAGGCGTTGTGCTGTCCGCGCAGGCAACACAAATGACAAAAATAAACCAGGCAATGCCCGTTACAGAGATGGCTTTCATGGCAACTGTCTTCAGAGGGTTACTCGCATGCGATCACTGCAGCATTAACTGACCGGGAGGGCTTCGATGGCTTTGCGATAACGTGCTGGCGTTTCACCGAATTCACTCTTGAATGCCCGGTTAAAGTGTGAGGCATCCTTGAAACCGAAACGGTAGGCAATTTCAGAGACGGAGTATTTACCAAAAGACGCATCCGCGAGCGCCGAACGGCATGATTCCAGCCGCAGCTGCTGTATGTAGCGCGATATGGACACGTTTTCACCTTCAAACAGCATATGTAGATAGCGGGTGGAAATCTGGTGTGCGGCCGCTATCCAGTCAGGGCCCAGCCGTTCGTCATCCAGGTTACGGCGGATATAGTGCTTGATGCGCTGCACGTACTCGCACTTCACGCCATTACTGAGGGTGTCGCGCTTCCGGGTTTCCTGCGTATAGCCCAGCGTCGTGGCGAGCAGATCGATGACGTTTGCCTCCAGCCGTCTTGCCAGCACCCCATCCAGATCATCCAGACGCTGGGCGATGGACGTCACAAACTGGGAAAAGAGGCCATTGGCGCCGACGCTGGCATCCATGCGCACACCGAGATATTGCGAGGGCTGCTGCACGCACTCTTCCAGCAGTCGTTGTGGAACCGCCAGCACGACCTGTGAGGTATAGGCGGGAAAATGCAATTCGTAGGGCTCAGAGCTGAGGCAGAGCGTGAAGTCTCCCGGCGTCAGGAACGCTTCCCGACCCATCTGCTGAAAGCGGCTTTTTCCCTCTACCTGAACCTTCACCAGATAGGATGCGTCACTGGCCTGCGCGATATCGGAACGGCGCCGGTACACATCAAGCGGCGAGTTCCTGATGGCGGCAAACCCCAGCTCTCCCAGGCGCTGGTGACGCACCGCTCCAGTAAAACTGGCGGCCTGACCCGGCTGCAATTCACAGCTCATGGGGCAGAAAACATCACTGATCATTCCCCCCCAGTGATCAAAACGCTCGCTGGCGGGGGCAGACATCGTGGTTGTATCGAAATTCATAATTCACCGTTCAGGATGTTGGCCACTGCGTGCCAGTACCTGCTCTGTCTGCCGAAAGTATTACTTATATTTGCGCTACCAACAAGTCAACGCCCACAAGGCCTAGTGTCGGGCCACTGCCAGTTTGCCATCTTCGGGCCCCAGCTCGGAGCGCACCAGCAACTGATGATAGTTATCTCGATCAATGACACCACGCGCAGATCTGTCGGTCCTTGAGACCACCCAGGTCACAAGCAGCGCCAGAGGCAGGGTAAACAGCGCCGGATAGTTATAGGGGAACAGCGCCTGCTCATTGCCCAATACGGAAACCCATACCTGCGGTCCAATGACAATCAGCACGATCGACGACAACAGTCCCGCCAACGCGCCAATAATCGAGCCGCGCGTCGTCAAACCGGGCCAGAACAGTGACAGGAACAGGATCGGGAAGTTGACCGAGGCCGCCACCACCATCGGCATGGTGGCAATGAAAGCGACATTTTCATTCTGGAACAGTATGCCAAGCACAACGGCAATCACGCCGATAACCAGCGTGGTGATGCGCGTCAAGCGCATCTCGGTAGCCGCGTCAGGCTTACCTTTACACAGCACCTCCGCATAGAGATCGTGCGCGATGGCAGCGGCCCCTGACACCGTCAGGCCGGATACCACCGCCAGAATAGTGGCAAAGGTCACTGCAGACATGAAACCGGTCAGCAGGTCACCACCCAGGGCACTGGCCAGGTGAATAGCCGCCATATTGTTGCCACCTGTCAACTTGCCATCAGCGCCAAAAAAAGCCGGATTGTCATACAGCAGGAAGGCCGTACCAAAGCCCAGTATCACCAACGCCAGATAGAAATACCCCATGAACAGCGATGCGTAGAACGCCGATTTCTTCGCCTCGCGCATATTGGGAACGGTGAACAGGCGCATCAGGATATGCGGCAGGCCCAGCGTGCCGAACAGCATGGATACCAGAATCGTTGCGATCTGAATGGGATCATCGAACAACACGCCCGGCCGCAGAATTGACTCGCCGCGCGGGTGATTATCCACCGCTGCCTGAAACAGGCTGTCAAAACTGAAGCCGACTTCACGCATCACCAGAAACGCCATGATCGTCACACCCAGTATCAACAGGACAGCCTTGATAATCTGCACCCAGGTGGTCGCCAGCATGCCCCCGAAAGTCACGTAGGCCAGCACCAGGGCACTCACTGAAATCACGGCGATCTCGTAAGGCAAACCAAACAACAGCTGGATCAACTTGCCAGCCCCTACCATCTGGGCGATCAGGTAAAGGATGACCACGACTATGGTGCCGGTCAGTGCGACGATGCGAATCCGCGTGCGTTCCAGTCGCTGCGAGACAACATCCACAAAGGTGAAGCTGCCCAGGTTACGCACTCGCTTGGCCAACAGAAAGAGCATCAACGGCCAGGCTGAAAACGCGCCCAGCGCCAACACCAGTCCGTCGAATCCACCGATGAACATCAATCCGGTGATGCCCAGAAATGAGGCCGCCGACATAAAATCCCCGGCGATGGCGGTGCCGTTCTGCAAGCCGGTAATCTCACCGCCTGCGGTGTAAAAATCCTTGCTGGTCTGGGTGCGTCGTGATGCCCAGTAGGTCACACCCAGGGTGGCTGCGACAAACAACAGGAACATGATGATCGCGGTAGGGTTAAGTGGCTGCTGCTCAACAACACCCTGAATGGCATCAGCCGCACCGGCGTGAGCAACGCAGATCAGGTAGAGCAGAACACCGGGCAGGCAGCGACGGGGCCGGTTCATGATTGCCATCGGCCTAGCTCTCCTTGCCGTCGCGGTTGATCAGTAGAAAAAGCCCTTCAAACAGCAGAAAAAGCACGATAAGGCCGGCGAACATCAGCAGCGACCCCGTCACAGCGGAATCACCCACCGTGTTGTGCAGGAAGGCACCAGACTCTGTGTAATTCAGCACATAGGAAAAGTACAGCACCAGCGTGACGCCGGTGAACCACAGCCGCTGGCGTGTCTTGCGCCGCACCGCCTCGAGCTTCTGGTGTTTATCCACGTAACTCTCTCCTTTTTTTATTCTGGCATCTGCAATATCGCAGAACGTTTAGCGCTGTGCCAGCTTCAAACTGCATGCACTGTTTGGCTCAGCTGCCCGGATGACACAGCGAGCATTCGCGCACCGGGCCCGCCTCCTCTTCCTGTGGGTCCAGCCGCTTCTCGATATGGCAGCCCCAACAAAAATCGTGGAACATCGGCTCCATCTCGATATTTACCTGCGGATCTGTCTTGTGACAGTTGTAGCAGGGTCCGCTGCCGGTTTCATCCACCCAGTTGTGATGACACTCCACACACTGCGTCGCCACATGATCAAAATGTTCGAATTTGGTGGGCAACAGCGCTTGTTGCGGCAGCGCGGTTACTCGCCACTGATGCAGTGCCAACAAAAACCCTGCCAGAACCAGTGCCGTAACGACCAGCGACAACGACACGCGCAGGGCGGCTCTGGCGCGATGCCGGCTCATCCGGTGTCGCCGACGTAAACAATCACTACACCGAAACAGATCACTAACACCAGGCCGACCGGGGCGTAGGCCAGTAAAACAGCGTAATGCGATGTGTGGCGCTGGCGAACGACGCTGCGATCATGCCGCAAGTGTACATAGCGTTTATCGATGTAAAAGCCCAGCACAATGGCACACACCAGTAAAAGAGCCACCATTTTCCAGCTTGTATTCAGGTAATAACCGCTACCCAGCACATGCAACAGAAGCAGTGCCAGCGCAGCTATCGACAACCAGGCGTGCACGCCCCTGAAGCGCTGGTAATCCTCCCACAAACGCCGCCTCACGACAGTAATGGATGTAGCTGTCAGTAGCAGTATTACCAGTGCCGATGCCAACCCCGTCAGCATGTGTACCGGGGCAGTCAGTTTCAGGTGCTCTACCAACAGGGGTTCCGCATACAGCAGAATACCTGTATGGCCGACGATCAGAGCGAGAGCGATAAAACCGAAGTGCCTGTGAAGAGCGGCAAAAAAACCACCGCTGAAAGCGGGAAAGGCTCTGGGCCGCCCCGTGTAAACAAACAGCAGGATTATCAGGGCCAGGGCGAGATACCCCATCGCGTTGGCCACATCCCAAAGAAGGTTGACCGATGGAGCGCGCTGAGCGATTGACACAAGCACCAGGGGTGCCGACAGATAGAGCAGCAACAAGCCGCAAAAGCGCCGCGCGTGCGACGATGAATTCGGCGGCTTCACCACATTACCGTCAGTTTTTATCGCGTCGCTATTTCTGATCGAAATCGACAACCACCTTGTCACTGATAGGATGCGCCTGGCAGGTAAGGATAAACCCCTGCTCAATCTCACCCGGTTCCAGACCATGGGTGATATCCATATCGACCATTCCCTCCACCAGCCTGGCCTTGCAGGTGGAACATACGCCGCCTTTGCAGGAATACGGCAAATCCAGCCCCTGATTCATGCCGGCATCCAACACGTTCTCACCATCGGCCGTCAGTTCAAACGTGCTACTGCGGCCGTCTACCCGCACCGTCACTTCACTGGTCTTGCCGCCGTACTCCTTGACGCGTGCATGGTGCTTTTCCACCACCGCGCGAGCATCTTCTGCCGAAGAGGCAAACAACTCATAGTGAATATTTTCTTCTTCGACACCGACACTGCGCAGGCCACGTGACACTTCCGAGATCATCGACTCCGGACCGCAAATAAAGTACTCATCGTAACTGGCCAGGTCTATCAACTGCCTGTTTAACTCACCGCCCTTGCGGTTGTTCAGCCTGCCGTTGAGCACGTCTGCGCCCTGGTCTTCCTTGCTCAGGATATTCACCCAGTGAAAACGCGTCATGTAGCGGTTCTTGAGAAAGCTCAGCGTCTCGCGAAACATAATGGTGTTACTGCGCTGGTTCCCGTAGAGCAGGGTGACCTTACTGCCTGGCTCTTCTTCCAGTATCGATTTCACGTTGGACACCACCGGTGTAATGCCGCTGCCAGCGGCTATAAAAAGGTAGTTCCGCGCCTGCGACGCATCGAGCGGCGTAAAAAAGCTGCCCTGCGGCGGCATGACTTCCAGTGTGTCACCGGCTTTGAGTGACTCGTTGGCGAAGTTGGAGAACAGGCCTCCCTCAACACGCTTGATCGCCACCTGCATAAACGGATCATTGACGCTTGAACATATCGAGTAAGACCGACGAACCGGCTGTCCGTCAACCGCAGACTGCAATGTCAGGTACTGGCCCTGACGATAATGAAACGTGTCAGACAACTCCGCCGGTACTGCGAAGCTCACCTTGATGGCGCTCTCCGTCTCGGGTTCTATACCGGCGACAGTCAGGGAATGAAATTGATTATCAGCCATGGGGTGTTCCTAAATAGGTTTGAAAAAATCAAAGGGCTCACCGCAGCTGCCACATTGATACAGCGCTTTGCAGGCAGTGGAGCCAAATTCACTCAGCTTGCGCACGTCGGCAGAGTCGCAGCGCGGGCAGTGCACCGCCGCACTGTCATCACCACTGCCTGAACCCGGCGGCGCTATGCCGTAGTCACGCAGTTTCTGTTGCGCCTCGTCCGATATCCAGAGACTGGACCACGCGGGGGACAGCCGGGTAACAACCTCACTGCCAGAATAGCCTGCCTGCTCCAGCGCCAGCAGCACATCCTCCGTCATCACCGTCATTGCAGGACAGCCTGAGTACGTCGGGGTGATGGTCACGACAACCTTGTCGCCCTGCAGCTCGATATCCTGCAGGATGCCCATCTCCCACAGGCTGACGACAGGGATCTCTGGATCCTTTACCGCATCCAGCAGTTGCCACAGCTGGGGGACACTTGAGCGCTCACGACGCAGGCGCCTTTCGTGCTCCTCGGCCGGCATACTGGGAATGATCTGCGCTTGCGACACAGGCGTTACCACTGCAACCCGGGATAGGCTCGCTGCACAAACTGCAGATCACTGAGCATGTGCCCAAGCGCCTCGGTGTGTATACCCTGGCGCCCGCCGGTCACGGACCAGTCTACTGCAGGCTCGTTCAGCGTCGCTTCACCCAGCGTCGCTCGAACTGACTGCTCCCAGTTGCGCTTTAACGCCGCAGCATCAACCGCCACTCCCGCGTCAGCCAATCGCTGCTCCAGTTCATCCACTTCAAACAATTCCGGTATATAGCCCCACAGCTCTTCGACCGCACGCTGCATACGCTGCTGACTTTCACTGGTGCCGTCTCCCAGGCGAATCATCCAGTCGTGGGAGCGGCGCAGGTGATAGCGGCTTTCTTTCACGACTTTATCCGCGATGGCTGCCAGCGTCTTGTCAGATGACGATTGCAGGGCACTCATATAGGCAAGGGAGTACTCGTCGACAAAGTACTGACGCACGATGGTAAAGGCAAAGTCACCATTGTTCAGCTCATGGAGCAGCAGATTGGTAAACTCCCGATTATCGCGGGTATAGGCGTAAGTGTCTTCCGTCGACCCATCGTCTGCCAGCTCAGCGGCATAGCTGTAAAACATACGCGCACGCCCCACGAAATCCAGCGCCACGTTTGTCAGTGCAAGGTCTTCTTCAAGAAATGGACCATTACTGCACCACTCAGATAACCGGTGCCCCAGTACCAGCGCGTCATCGCCCAGGCGAATGGCGTACTGTTTCACATCATCCTTATCTACAGACATAACTGCCCTCTCCTACATATTATTAACAGCTTCGGGAAGCTGATAATGCGTGGCATGACGATAGGGCTTGTCATCGTGAGGATCGTAAAAGCTGTCACAATCGGCTTCCTGCGAGGCCGTGATATCAGACGAATTCACGACCCAGATACTGACGCCCTCACTGCGGCGGGTATAAACATCCCTTGCGTATTCCAGCGCCTGCTGTGGATCTTCGGCATGCAGGCTGCCCACGTGCTTGTGATCCAGGCCGCGCTTGGAGCGGATAAAAACTTCGAACAGCTTCATATGCTCTGACATGATTTTCTCTCCTATGCGGCAGCTTTTGCAGCGCGCAGTTTTTTCTTCTCTTCATGGGCGGCGATCGCGTCACGCACCCAGGCACCCTCTTCATGCGCTTTGACGTGATGTGCCAGGCGCTGTCGGTTGCAGGGGCCGTTTCCGCTAACCACCCTCTGGAACTCTTCCCAGTCGATCTCGCCAAAATCATAGTGGCCGCGCTCTTCGTTCCACTTCAGGTCCGGGTCCGGGATCTCAAGGCCGATCTCCTGCGCCTGCGCCACACTCTGGTCGACAAACTTCTGACGGAGTTCGTCATTGGTCTGGCGCTTGATTTTCCATTTCATGGATTTCGCCGAATGCGCTGACTGGGCATCATGCGGTCCAAACATCATCAGGGAGGGCCACCAGAAACGGTTCAGGGCGTCCTGCGCCATCGCTTTCTGTGCGTCGTTACCCTGCATCAGCGTCATCATGATGTGATAGCCCTGGCGCTGGTGAAAACTCTCTTCCTTACAGATACGCACCATGGCGCGTGCATACGGACCGTAAGACGTGCGCTGCAATGACACCTGGTTGACGATTGCGGCACCGTCCACCAACCAGCCGATGGCACCGATGTCCGCCCAGGTCAGTGCCGGGTAATTGAAGATCGACGCGTATTTTGCAACGCCATCGTGCATAGCCTGCACCAGCTCTTCGCGACTCACGCCCAGCGTTTCTGTTGCACTGTAAAGATACAGGCCATGGCCACCCTCATCCTGCACCTTGGCCAACAGAATGCACTTGCGATGCAGGGTGGGCGCCCGTGTGATCCAGTTGCCCTCCGGTTGCATACCGATGACCTCGGAGTGCGCATGCTGGGAAATCTGCCGTACCAGGTTTTTACGGTAGGCTTCCGGCATCCAGTCCTTGGGCTCGATCTTTTCCTCGGCGTCAATACGCGCCTGAAATTCCGCGTCCAGTACGTCCAGCTCTGTTGATGTGATATCGCTACTCATACATTTCTCCCGTCGCTTATGCTGCTCAGACTCGTTCGATCACCAGGGCAATACCCTGTCCTACGCCAATGCACATGGTGCACAGCGCGTAACGCCCATTGGTACGTTTTAGCTGATACATTGCCGTTGTTACAAGACGTGCACCGCTCATGCCCAGGGGGTGGCCCAGCGCGATGGCACCGCCATTGGGGTTAACGTGTTCTGCATCATCAGGCAAACCCAGCTCCCGCAGCACCGCCAGCCCCTGCGCGGCGAACGCTTCATTGAGCTCCACCACGTCCATATCGCCGATCGACAGACCTGCTTTGGCCAGCACCTTGCGGCAGGCGTCCACCGGGCCGTAGCCCATGATGCGCGGTTCCAGTCCGCTGGTGGCCATCGCAACGACCCTGGCCTGTGGCACAAGACCGTGCTGCCTGGCTGCGTCCTGCGAGGCAATCAACAGCGCACAGGCACCGTCGTTCACTCCAGATGCATTACCCGCGGTAACGGTGCCGTTTTCACGAAACGGCGTACCCAGCCTGGCCAATGCATCTGCGGCGGTATCGGCTCTCGGGTGCTCGTCAATACTGACGATGACGGGATCACCGCGCCGCTGGGGAATCGTAACCGGCACAATTTCATCATCGAAGCGCCCCGCCGACTGCGCTGCTGCCGCGCGCTGCTGGCTGGCAAGGGCAAAAACGTCCTGGTCCTCCCTGCTGATGGCAAACTGTTGCGCCACGTTCTCCGCAGTTTCAGGCATTGAGTCGATACCGTATTGCTTCTGCATCAACTTGTTCACAAAACGCCAGCCGATGGTGGTGTCATACATTTGCGCGTCACGGCTGAAGGCGGTCGTCGCCTTGCCGGTGACAAAAGGCGCACGGGACATGGACTCCACACCTCCAGCGATAGCCAGCTCAATCTCACCCGATTTGATGGCGCGCGCGGCAGAACCAACGGCGTCCATGCCAGAGCCACACAGCCGGTTGATCGTCACGCCGGGCACCGACACGGGCAAGCCGGCCAGCAGGGAACTCATGCGAGCCACGTTGCGGTTATCCTCTCCTGCCTGGTTGGCGCAGCCGTACCAGACATCGTCCACGTGCTCCCATTGCACCGTCTGGTTGCGCTCCATCAGGGCGCGAATGGGGATTGCGCCAAGGTCATCTGCGCGCACAGCAGCCAGTGCACCGCCGTAGCGGCCAATGGGCGTACGAATCGCATCACAGATAAAAGCGTCTGTCATTGCAGTGTTTCTCCTGTCAGTTCATCTACAAGCGCACCACCTATGCGGGCTGAATTGCCGCGAAACAGTGCCACCGTTTTACCGTTTTGATTGGTCACCAGCGAATCATAGACGCCGGTGCGACTCCCCTGGCTGATTTGCTTCGCCACTGCAGTCAATTGATCGCCCAGGCGTGCCGGGGCGAGAAATTCGATCCTGGCACCCGCTGCAACCGCATTCAGATTATGGCTATTGCAGGCAAAGGCGAAGGCGCTGTCGGCAAGCGTGAAGATAAATCCGCCGTGACAGATATCATGGCCGTTCACCATATCACCGCGCACCGTCATGGTAATACGCGCCAGTCCCGGGCCCATCTCCAGAATCTCCATACCCATGGCTTTGGAGGCATTGTCCTGTGCCCACATGGCATCGGCCGAGGCCCGGGCAAGCTGTTGCGGATCCAGGCTCATCACTCACCCTTGTAGGTCGGCGTGCGTTTTTCCAGAAAAGCCTTCACGCCCTCCTGATAATCATGGGTTTGGCCAGCCGCTCGCATCAGCGATTTTTCAACTTCAAGCTGTTCATCCAGCGTGTTGACCGCTGACTGCGCAAACGCCTGCTTGGTGAACGCGAAACCCCGGGTGGGTTGGGTGGCCATCTGCTCGGCCAGGCCCTGTGCTGTTTCCAGCAGCAGCTCATCATCGACCACCTGCCAGATCATGCCCCAGGCCAGGGCCTGTTCAGCGGACACCTTGGGCCCCAGCATGGCCAGACCCTTCGCCCGCGCCATGCCTACCAGACGCGGCAGTATCCAGGTGCCGCCAGAATCTGGAATGAGCCCCAGCTTGGCGAACGACTCGATGAAATTGGCCGAGCGCGCGGCGATCACAATATCGCAGGCCAGCGCTATATTCGCGCCAGCACCCGCCGCCACACCATTCACCGCGCAGATCACAGGCTTCTCCATCGTTGTCAGCAGGCGGATCAACGGGTTGTAATTCTTCTCCACAGAGTCACCCAGGTCAGGCATGGAGTCGCCGGGCGCTACCGCCCGGTCATTGAGATCCTGCCCGGCGCAGAAGCCGCGACCGTTACCTGTGAGCAGCACAGCCCGCACGCTCTTGTCCTGCGCGGCACTGGTCAGCACCTCGCGCACTTCAGTGTGCATGTCTGTGGTAAAGCTGTTCAGCGCATCCGGGCGATTCAGTGTCAGCCGGGCTACTCCCTTGTTTACGCTGTACTGTATGTTCTCGTAGCTCATCGCTCTTACCCTCGTCTCACGCGTCGCGCAGCGCAACTAATGTCATGATGTCGTACACCGCCACCAGGTCGTCATTCTGGTTGGTCACCTCAATATCCCACACGACCACCCCGTTAGGCTGCTCATCGCCCCGCGGCGGCTTTTTGATCTTGCGCTTCGCAGTCAGCTTGGCGCGTATCGTATCGCCGATACCAACCGGCTCAACAAAACGCAGGTTCTCCAGGCCGTAATTGGCAATCACCGGGCCAGGCGACGGCTCCACGAACATGCCCGCGGCGGCCGAGATCACAAAATAGCCGTGTGCAACCCGCTTGCCAAAGAAGGAATCCTTTGCGGCCAGTTCATCGAAGTGCGCGTAAAAATGATCGCCCGAGAGGCAGCCAAAATTGACAATATCAGCTTCTGTCACCGTGCGCCGGTGAGTGATGAGGGTTTCACCAATTTTCAGGTCTTCAAAGTGCTTTTTGAACGGGTGTTTGTCGTCGCTGTAGGCTCGCGCTCCGGTGTGATATTCGCCGGTAATCGCCATCAGCGTGGTCGGCGAGCCCTGTAACGCGGTGCGTTGCATATAATGTTTTACTGCACGCGCACCGCCGAGCTCTTCACCCCCTCCTGCCCGGCCCGGACCACCGTGCACCAGCGTCGCCAGCGGAGAGCCGTGACCGGTTGATTCACCGGCACAGTCACGGTTCAGAATCAGCATGCGGCCATGATAGGGCGCAGTGGCAAGAATGACATCGCGCGCCTCTGCATCATCATAGGTATACAGAGAGCCGACCAGACTACCCTTACCCAACCGCGCAATGGCAGCAGCGTCTTCAATCGTCTCGTAAGGCATCAGTGTACTGACGGGCCCAAAGGCCTCCACTTCGTGCACCAGCACCTTGTTGAACGGATCGTGACAGGCCAGTAGCGTCGGCGGATAAAAAGCACCGCTGGTGTTGTCTGCGCCTTCGATGGCAAAGTCACCGCCACCGCCGAGCAGGAGATCACATTCGCCGGCCAACTGGTCAACCTTGGACTGCACGTCCCTGGCCTGGTCACGCCCGATCAACGGCCCCATGCGCACGCCATCAACAGAGGGGTTACCCAGCGTGGCTTTGGCAAGGCGTGCCTTGAGAGCCGAGGCGACGGTTTCGAGCTTGTCGGCTGGAACAATGATCCTGCGGATGGCGGTACATTTCTGGCCCGCCTTGGTGGTCATCTCCTTCGCCACTTCCTTGATGAACAGATCAAACTCTTCATCTTCCGGCGCGACACTCTTGCCCAGGATAGCGCAGTTCAGGGAGTCCGCTTCCATTGTAAAGGGAATCGAGTTGGCAACGATGTTTGGATGTGAGCGCAGTTTATGTCCGGTGCTGGCCGAACCCGTAAAGGTCACCACATCCTGCTCATTCAGGTGATCCAGCAAATCGCCCGCACTGCCACAAATCAGCTGTATTGATCCCTCCGGGAAAAAGCCGCCTGCGATCATTTCACGAACCACCGCTTCGGTCAGGTAGGAACCGGGGGTCGCGGGCTTCACAATCACCGGCATGCCGGCGGCCAGACTGGGCGCGATTTTTTCCAGCATTCCCCAGCAGGGAAAATTATAGGCGTTGATATGCACCGCTACACCGGGCTTGGGGGTCAGTATATGACGCCCCAGGAAGCTGCCTTTGGCAGACAGCTTTTCTATCGCGCCTTCGACCATGACCACGTCATTGGGAAACTCGCGGTTTACCAGGCTGGCGTAGGTAAAGACGGTACCGATACCACCCTCTATATCTATCCAGCCGTCTGATCTCGTGGCGCCGGTTTTAGCGGACAAGGCGTAAAACTCTTCCTTTTTTGACATCAGGTGTTTGGCCATCGCTTTCAGCGCTGCAGCGCGTTCAATGAACGTCATGTTGCGCAGCGCCGGGCCACCCTGCTCCCGCCCGTACCGTGCTACGGCGCCAAAATCCAGACCCGCACTGGTGACATCACAGATAGCGTCCCCCGTAACGGCATCGAACAGCTTGACGCCCTCGCCTTCGCCTTCGCGCCATTGCCCGGTCACATAACTGTGTAACTTCATCACCTGCCTCCTGAGTTGAGTGGACTTCTTCTGCGATCCTTTATGATACAGAATTTACTTTATGTGTAAACTTTTTGGTAACACTTACCGATGGCGGTGAAAACGCGACTAACGCTTGTCCACCACCCGTTTGGCCTTGCCTTCAGAGCGCGGGATGCCGCCCTGATCATGCACCGTTACAGTGGCGGAAACTCCGATATAGGATTTGATGCGGTGTTTCAGTGCCGCCTCGGCATCGCCTTTGCTACCGGTATTCGCCCCCCCCGCAAGCTCTACCTGAACATTGATTACATCCAGGTGACCCTGCTTGCTCACTTCAATAAAGTAGTGCGGGGAAAGGCTATCGATGGCCAGTAGCTGCTCCTCTATCTGCGTGGGAAATACGTTGACGCCCCGAATGATGAGCATGTCATCACTGCGCCCGGTGATTTTGTCCATGCGCCGCATCGTGCGCGAGGTGCCAGGCAACAGCCGCGTGAGATCACGGGTGCGATAACGGATCATCGGCATCGCCTCTTTATTGAGATTGGTAAACACCAGTTCACCCTCCTCGCCATCGGGCAAGACCTCACCCGTTTCAGGGTTGATTATCTCGGGATAGAAATGGTCTTCCCAGAGGGTAGGCCCATCTTTGGAAGCCACACATTCCTGCGCCACACCCGGGCCCATCACCTCCGACAGGCCGTAAATATCAACCGCGTCAATGCCCAGCCGCTCTTCCATCTCACAACGCATGGCATCGGTCCAGGGTTCCGCGCCAAAGATACCCACGCGCAGGGACAGCGACCTCGGATCTACCCGTTGTCGATCGAGCTCGTCGGCGATATTGAGCATATAGGACGGAGTCACCATGATGATGTCCGGATCAAAGTCACACAGCAGCTGCACCTGCTTTTCCGTCTGGCCGCCCGACATCGGGATCACTGCACACCCAAGCTTCTCCGCGCCGTAATGTGCACCCAGCCCGCCGGTGAACAGACCGTAACCGTAAGACACATGTACTTTATCACCCGCACTGCCACCGGCAGCGCGAATCGAACGCGCCACGACTTCCGCCCAGGCATTGATGTCGTTCTGCGAATATCCCACCACCGTTGGCTTACCCGTAGTGCCACTGGAGGCGTGGATGCGCACCACCTGCTCCTGGGGAACACAAAACATGCCGAAGGGGTAGTTGTCGCGCAGGTCCTGTTTGGTGGTGAACGGGAATTTAGCCAGATCTGCCAGGCAGACCAGGTCGTCAGGGTGGACTCCCGCGGCATCGAATTTCGCTCGATAAACGGGTGAATTGGTATAGACATGGTTGAGCGTTTTCTTCAGTCGCTCCAACTGCAGGGCCTGCAGTTCGTCCATACTGGCGGTTTCAATCGGGTGCAGGGGCTCCAGGCAGGCTTGCTTGCTCACACTTCTCTCCAGATGCTTGCTGTTATCGATTTTTTGCCAGCCCTATGTAATACATTATATTGACCTATGTCAATATTTTTGTATCACATTAAAAGCCGCGTTGTATTGCTGATTAGCGCATTGGATCTCACTGAGAACGTCGCTATTCATCTGACCGCCTGCTACCATCGTTGCCATTCCCACCGCGCCAGAAAGTACAGGATCAGTGACTCATCCCAAGTGTATAGACAGCCTCGTCAGCGAATTCCAGCACCGCAGCCCAATGCGCGCCGCTTCGCTGATAGTAACGCTTTTCGGAGACACCGTATCCCAACACGGCGGGATTGTCTGGCTGGGCAGCCTCGTCGAGGTGCTGGCACCGTTCGGTGTTAACGAGAGGCTGGTACGTACCTCCGTGTTTCGCCAGGTTCAGGACGGCTGGCTGGAATCCTACAAAGTTGGACGTAAGAGCTATTACCAGTTCACTGCTTATGGCCTTAAGGAATATCAACGCGCCGCTCATCGGATCTACGATCTTGAAGAGCATCGCTGGAACGGCGACTGGCAACTGGTTATCCCACGCGACCTGCCAGAAAACATCCGCGAGGATTTCCGCAAGAGCCTGCACTGGCAAGGCTTTCGCAGCCTGTCTCCCGGCGTCTTCGGCAGACCCGATGGCGATAGCGCAGAACTGCTTGCCACCCTCGAGGAGTTTGACGCCGGCGACCACATCGTTCTCTTCAAGGCGAAAACAGAAGCCTTATCGACCGGGAAAATCACACACGACCTGGTTGAGGAGTGCTGGAAGCTGGACGACGTGGCCGCCAACTACCGGACCTTCATCAAACACTATAAGTCGCTGCACAAATGGCTGAAGCGCAACTCCCCCTCTGCTGCATCGGCCTTTATCGCAAGAACCCTGATGATCCACGACTATCGGCGGGTGCTGCTGCAGGATACACAACTGCCAAGAGAGCTGTTACCCAGCGTGTGGCCCGGCCATGACGCGCGCCAGATGGCCGGTGAGATCTATCGCGCGCTGGCGGCGCCTTCGATAGAGCACATACTGGCCAGCATGGACAGCGGCAACGGCCGCATGCCGCCGCCCGCCAGCGAATTCCAGTCACGTTTCTCAGCGGCAAATTATTCCTGATCAAAGGGCTAACTGCGCCTGCCCCTCAGCCGGGGCAGGATAACTGAAAAAGGTTTCTCTACACTTACCACCGGCAGCAAAAAATTCGCCAAATATCGACGCAGAACAACTTGATTGCTTGCGTCGAGCAAGTATACTGATTCGGGTGCCGGGAGCGCCACTCCAGGGCCGTGGAGCACGCACTGCACCAGCACACCCCTGCCGTGAAACCAGCCTGCTACTATTGCGGGCTGCTGCCGCACGGCAAACTGTGGGCGACACGATTTTTATAATACAAGGAAGACAGCTATGACCACCCAGCAGAAACCCGACTTTGATTGCATTGCGGTGGGCGCCGGCTTTGCCGGTCTCGCCCTGATTCACTACCTGCGCGACGCGGGTTTGTCCATTCGCGTGTTCGACCGGGCTGCCGACATCGGGGGCACCTGGACCTGGAACCGCTATCCGGGCGCCGCCACAGACAGCGAGAGCTACTACTACTGCCTGACATTTTCCAAAGAACTGCTGCAGGAATGGTCCTGGACCAAACGCTACCCGGACTGGGAAGAGACCCATAACTATCTCAAGTTTGTGGCCGACAAGTGCGACATGCGTCCACACATCCAGCTCAACACCGAGATTGTCAGCGCAGAATACCAGCAGGACAGTGGCCTGTGGCTGGTCAAGACGGGTGACGGCGAATCGTATACCTGCAAGTACTTTGTCAGTGCGATGGGCATGATTTCAGAACCCCAGATACCCAGCATCCCGGGCCTCGACACCTTCAAGGGGCCCTGCTTCCACTCTTCCCGCTGGCCGCAAGAGGGGCTCGATTACGCGGGCAAACGCGTGGGCATTATCGGCGCCGGCGCCACTACGGTGCAGATGCTGCCGGTGGTGGCACAAACCGCTGCCAGCGTCACCGTGTTCCAGCGTACACCCAACTTCGTCATGCCCGCGATGCAGAAGCCGATGACGCCCGAATGGGAAAAAGAAATCAAGGACAATTACGACAGCATCATAGAGAAATGCCGCAACCATGTTTTCGGCATGGCCTTTGAAGGCCCACCGGGACGCAACGCCGTCGACGCAACGCCCGAGGAACGCGAGCGGATTTTCGAGGAACACTGGAACGGCAGTTTCCGCTGGGTATTTGAAACCTTTGATGACTTGCTGGCAGACCCTGAGGCCAACCGCATGGCCTCGGAATTCATCATCAAAAAGATGAAGGAGCGGGTTAATGATCCAGAGATTGCCGAGCTGCTGACGCCAAAAGGCTATCCTTTGTTTGCCAAACGCCCGCCGCTGGATCATGGCTTTTACGAGGCATTCAATCGGGATAACGTTCACCTGGTCGATATCAAGGATCGCGAACCGATCGTAGAGGTCACCGAAACGGGCGTTCGCACGACCGAAAACGACTACGAGTTTGACATCATCGTTCTGGCGACCGGATTCAAGGCCTACACCGGCGCGCTGGAAGCTTTCGACATTCGCGGTTTGCACGGACAGACACTGCGCGACAAGTGGAAAACATCATCAGAAGCTATCATGGGTGTTTGCGTCTCCGACTTCCCCAACCTGTTCACGGTCACCGGGCCGCAGGCACCGTTCGCCAACCTGCCCACGTCCATCGAACAGAATGTGATGTGGATCACCGACTGCATCCAGAAGATGGAAAGCGAAGGCTATGACACCTTCATCCCACGCGCAGAAGCAGAGAAAGAATGGACGGCGCATACCGCGGAGATTCACGATCAGACCTTGATGTCGCAGGGCGACAAGGTTAACTCCTGGATGATGGGCGCCAACCTGGAAGACAAACCGCCACGCGTGCTCATATACTTCGGCGGCGCCAACATCTACTACGACAAGCTACGCGAGTCGGTGGAAAGCGGTTTTCCAGAGCTTGATTTCAAGAAATCTGCGGCGTAAACACCCTAACGACCGCCCAGGCAAACGTGCCCGGGCGGTAATTCAAGCCTGCAGCGCCTCCATTCCTGTCAGTGCAACAACAACCAGGTCTCCACGTCGGACACTGCCTCGGGCACGTCATCCAGCTTTACATTCTGTAACAACGCCCTAAGCTCTAACACCCTATGGAGTCACCGTTAAGCACAGTACTGGCGCTGGCCTTTCTGGCAGGAATCGCAATCCCCGTGGGCGGCTGGCTGGCGCGCATTGAGCGCATCCGTCCACAGTGGCTGGAATCAGAGTTTCGCCACACCGTCCTGGCATTCGGCGGCGGAGCGCTGCTCGCTGCCGTTGCGCTGGTTCTCGTTCCGCATGGGCAGACCCATCTGTCGATTGGCTGGGTGGCTTTCTGGTTTATGCTGGGCGGACTCACCCTCATGGGCATCGATATCTGGTTGGCGCGCTCACGCATGGCTGCATCAAACCTGGTTGCAACGCTCGCGGACTATTTACCCGAAGCCGTTGCGCTCGGTGCCGCCCTGGGCAGCGGTGCAGAGGGAGGCCAGTTACTGGCGCTGCTCATCGCCCTGCAAAACGTCCCGGAGGGCTTTAACAGTTACCGGGAGATGATGCAGTCAGGTCGCATGCGCTCCACAGCGATTCTGAGCTGTTTCGCGGGATTGTCATTGCTGGGCCCGCTGTTTGCCGCCGGCGGCTACTGGTTTCTCACTGACCGGCCCGAGATCGTCGGTGGACTGTCGATTTTTGCGTCCGGCGGCATTCTCTACATTATCTTCGGCGACATAGCGCCTCAGGTGAAACTGGAACGGGCCTGGGGCCCACCGCTGGGCGCCGTGGCGGGATTCCTGCTGGGTCTGGTGGGTCAGATGGCACTGGTGTGAACCGTTGAGCACTGTAACAACAAGCGCTCTCACGCCTTGTATAGCGTAAAAGCACCAATAAGCATAAAACCGATGCCGGCAATGTAATGCAGATAACGTTCGTTAATATACTCAGTCAGCAGGCTGCCAGCCAGGACACCTAAGGCAGAGGCAACAACGAGCGCCGCGGAAGCTGCGAAAAACACCATCGCCTTGCTCACCTCCTTATCCGCTGCAAATAGCATGGTGGCAAGCTGCGTTTTGTCGCCAAGCTCTGCAACGAATACAGAGGCAAAGATTGTCAGGAAGATTTTCCAATCCATAAGAAGCCGCCCAAAAAATCAGGTATCTGCTAAGGGTTACTTTATTGCGATGCGCAAGGAAATGGGCTGACCACCGGCTATTTGAGATACGAGCGCAACACCTTCAACACGTCCTCTACATCCTCTTGCCTTTTTTTTGCGGGCACTTTTTCTGCGCCGAGATGCTCTCGTATGTGTCCTTCCATAACGTGAAACATCAGTCCGTTCACCGCTCCCCTGACGGCTGCGATCTGCTGCAGCACACTGGAGCAGTCTGTATCCCGTTGCAGTGCCGTCTCCAGTGCCTCTGCCTGCCCTTTGATGCGCCGGACACGGGTTAGTAACTGCTTTTTTTCTTTACTGATATGGGCCATTTCCGCCTCGCAAATTCCCACCGAATATATACTGGGGTATAGTATACTAAATATCCAATAGCAGAACCTGTATATGCAATCTGGAACTTCTGGCGTGACGCGCCAGCACTCCCATGCGTTTGACGATGGGAATCCGCTGGCGGAAAGGAATACCCGCTGGGCTATTGCCCTTACCGCCACAACCATGGTCGTGGAGATCGTGGGTGGATGGGTGTACAACTCGATGGCATTGCTGGCCGATGGCTGGCACATGAGTTCACATACACTGGCGCTGGGGCTATCTGTATTTGCCTACTCTGCGGCCAGACGCCTGGCACATGACAAGCGGTTTTCCTTTGGAACCTGGAAGATCGAAGTCCTGGGGGGCTATACCAGCGCAATTTTTCTCCTGGGCATCGCGGGACTCATGCTGTATCAATCCGGCGAGCGACTACTTTCGCCTACCCCAATTTTCTACGATCAGGCCATTGCAATTGCGTCTGTCGGGCTCATCGTTAATCTTGTCTGCGCATGGCTTCTCAAGGAAGATCACCACCATCATCACAGTCACGGACCCGAGCACGACCATGCCGACCACCATCACCACGATCTCAACCAACGCGCGGCGTTTCTTCACGTACTGACTGATGCGGCGACTTCCTTACTGGCGATAATCGCCCTTTTCGGCGGCAAGCTCTGGGGCGCCAACTGGCTTGATCCGGTCATGGGCATAGTCGGGGCCGTTCTGGTAACCATCTGGGCATTGGGTTTGATCCGTGATACCGGCAGAGTTCTCCTGGACGCAGAAATGGACGCGCCGGTGGTGGGTAAAATCCGCGACGCCATAAAATCGGGGCCCGTCGATGCAGAAATCACCGATCTACATGTCTGGCGTGTGGGAACGGCAAAATACGCCTGTATCTTATGTGTAACAGTCACCGAGCGGGCGAGCGCCGATCACTTCAGGCAGCTGTTGAGCACACACGGGGAACTGGTGCATATCACCGTCGAGGTCAATGCCGGTACGCAAGCACCAGAGGACGTCACTGGCGCGATATGAATTCCGCCTGAATTACTCGCCTAGCTGGCGTTCAACTGATTCATCACGGGATCATCCCAGGCACCGGTCGTAGAGGCCATCACATGGCCATGATCCACCAACAGCGTTTGACCGTTGATGCCGTAGGACATGCTACTGCCCAAAAAAGCCAGGGCATTGCCCATCTGTTCTGGTGTATGTGCCTCTACCCCTGCTTCCGCCCGGTAACCGGTTCCGAAGCCCAACCAGACATCCGCGTTTGCACGTGCCAGCGGCGTATCGGTCGGCCCGGGTAATATCCCGTTGATTCGAATGCCGCGTTTGAGATACGCAAGCGACTCTCTGGCCACATAGGCATTCCATGCCTGCTTGCTGAAGCCATAACTGTCGGTACCATCGTGCTCAGTGATCCAGTTCGCAGCGCTTTCCCAGTCACTACAGTCAAGGAATTCAAACACCTGCTGCCTGTTCTCCATCCAGGGCAAACCTGCCACGGACGATATACCAACGATAGCGCCGCCCTGCCCCAGCTTGTCGCCTGACACCAGTTGGTCGAGAAGGTATCTCTGGCCAATAAAGTTGATCAGCATGGTCCCCGGAAAGCCGTCAGCAACACCAGCGCAGCAAAAAACCGTGTCAATTTGATGGGGCAATTCCGCCACGGCAGCAGCAATGCTCTGCTGATCGCGCAGATCCAGGACAATCGAGCCGCTGACAGGGTAGCTCACCTCGGCTACGTCCATTACCCAGACCTTGGCACCCAGGCCCTGGACAATTTTTGCCGCCGCTGCGCCCATCCCTGTCGCACCGCCGATAACGGCGACATTCTTACCCTCGTAACCCAGAATGTTGTTGCTCATTGGTAAACTCCCTGCTGATTTGTTGGTTGGCTGAAACGCTGAGTTGCCTGGCAGCTAGCGCCCCTGAAAAGAAATACTCTTGATCTGACAAAAATCGAGCAGACCGTGGCGCCCAAATTCGCGGCCGTAGCCTGAGCGCTTGTAGCCTCCGAACGGTGCGCTGGATAACATGGTTCCAGCGCCATTGTTGATGCCGACGCCGCCGGTACGCAGTTGCAGGCCCATTTCGTAGGCAGTCCCGGTATCCTTCGAGAAAATATGTCCCGACAAGCCGAAATCTGAATCGTTAGCCAGAGCAATTGCCTCCTCGTCTGTGTCGAAGCCGATAACGGCAGCCACCGGACCAAAAGCCTCTTCCTGCGCCAGCATTGACCGGTTATCCACATCATCAAAAAAGGTCGGCTCGAAATAAAACCCTTTATCCAGACCTACTGGCCGCTTACCACCTGCCATTAATTTCGCTCCGCTATCAAGAGCGCTCTGAACAAAGTGCTCTACCCGGGCGCGCGCATTGTCGCGGATCAAGGGCCCCATCATCACTGCAGGATCGGCGGGGTTGCCAACATTGACCTGGGCGACGGCCTGCTGCATGGCGGCCACATACTGTGGTCGCAGTGCGTTGTGCACGATATGACGCGTGGTCAGCGCACAGCCCTGGCCGCAGTGCGTTACGAAACCGGTAAGCCCCGCCTGCACCGCACCGGCTATATCGGCATCCTCGCGCACGATGAATGCGGATTTCCCTCCCAGCTCCATGTGGGTCTTCTTGAGCGTGGGTGCGGCCTGGCCAGCGATCAGCGCACCCACTTTGTCGGAGCCGGTAAACGAAACCATGTCGACACGCTTGTCCGTGGTGATCAGGTTACCGGTTTCGATACCGCCGTTAATAATGTTCAGGACACCGGCGGGCAGGCCTGCGGCTTCCGCAGCGTCGGCGAAGATCAGCGCCTGGTAAGGAGTAAGCGGTGATGGTTTAAGCACCACTGTGTTACCCATCAGTAAGGCGTGAAAGATCTTTCCCAGATTCAGAAAAAACGGAAAATTGTAAGGCGTGATGGCAGCAACCACACCGACCGGTTCGTAAATCACGGCGCTGGTACCCAGCGCCTTGGTGCCGTCCATCGCCGGGGTGATCTCTACAGGAATCATTTCAGGACGAATCAGCAGAGCGTCGTCCATCAAATGCGTGGCGTGCTTCATCGGTAGCTCGTACTGCATAAAATCCGACAGCATCAACGTGGAACCGGCTTCTGCAACGATCAATTGCACGATGTCGGCTTTTTTACTGCGCAGGTAATCGAGAAAGCGCTGCATCACCACCACGCGTTCTTTGATCGACATGCGCGGCCAGGTGCCTCGATCAAAGGCGCTGCGGGCAGCCTCAATCGCAGCATCGGTTTGCTCCTTCGACGCCAGCGGCGCTCGACCAATCACAGACTCATCCGCGGGGTTGATAACGGCCTCTGTCTCGCCAATATCGCGTGTCTTCGCGCCGTTGATGTACAGGTAGTCGGGTAATTGCATCATTGGGTTTTCCTGAATCAGTGAATCCGGTTTATTTGACGCTGCTGTCGTCAGTCACGACGGTGATAGCTCTCTCCGGGCAGGCTCGCGCGCCACGGGTGGCCGTTTGCACGTCCGTGGCCGTCACAGCGAAGCCGTCCGTTGCGATGTAGCCATCATCGTCCAGAGGATAATGCTCTGGTGCTACCGCATGACAACGCGCGTGTCCCGTACAGGCTTTTCTGTCAACTACAACTTTCATCGCTTAATCCCACTCGAAAACCAGTTCGTCCATGCCAAACACGCCCGAGGCGCGCATCAGCGGATGACAACCGTCGACAAGACGGAACATCGGCACTTTCTGTAACCACAGCTCCAATGCAATGCGCAGTTCACGCCGCGCCAAATGAGAGCCCACGCAACGGTGTGGCCCAAAGGAAAATGCCATGTGTGGCGCGGTGGCATCGTCTCGATCAAAATCCACCTCTGCGGGCCGATCAAACACCTGTGGATCAAGGTTTGCCAACTCTGTGCTGATGAGCACGATATCGCCCGCTCTCATTGGCACGCCCTGAAATTCAATATCGCAGGTAACGATGCGTCGCATGTTAACGATCGAATACGCGCGCAGAAGCTCTTCAACCGCGCCGGGAATTTTATCCGGATGGGCGCGCAAATCAGACTGTTGTTCCGGGTTGAGCGCCAGGTGCATGAAATGAAACCCCAGGCTGGATGACACCGTATCCAGACCACCGATAAACACCAGAAAGCAATAGCCGAGCAGTTCATCGTCAGTCAGCGGCTGGCCGTCCACTTCGCTGCCCAGCAGATAGCCAGTGAAATCATCGACTGGATTCGCTCGACTGTCCTGGATTTTTTGCAGCAAATAGTCTTTGATCTGAACAACCGCGCCAACAACCTCTTCCATATCCTGGCTTTTCACCAGGGTATGTGTCCACTTTACGAAACGCGGCGCTTCCGATTCCGGCCATCCCATCAAGCGCAGAAAGATCAGCGTTGGAAACTGGTCGGCAAATTCCTGGTTGAAATTGCACTGTTTGTTGGCAGCAAAGGCATCAATCAAATCGCTCGCATGCTGGCTGATGTCCGCCTCGATCGCCGCCACTTTTTTGGGCGACAGTAACCCATTGATCAACGCCCGGTACCGGGTATGTTCAGGTGGATCGAGCTCCAGCGGCAGCAGCTTCCAATGCTCGCCCAGCATTTGCGCGAAAGGCATCGTGTTCTGACTGCTGAACGTTGCGGTATCTCTCAAGATACTTCGCAGATCCTCCGCGCGTTGCGGCACCCATGCTCCGGGCAGATATCCCAGTTTTGGCACATAGAAGATGGGAGGCAACTCGTGATGAAACCGGGCTGCCCGTTGATGCGCACAAATGCCCGCCGCACTGATTTCCTCCCAGATGTCAAAGTCGCACAAGAGTTCGCTCGGCACGTGCGCCGGCACGGAGTTTGACTGTTGCAGATCATTCATGGCCTGACCTCATGGTTGAGCTGTTGTAAGCCTGTTCAGGTATTTTCATGGTTAACCTTTTCGGGGCTTATTGTCTGCTGCTGGGGCTGCGGCGCGCGTGGCATGGTAAACATGCAGTACAGCGCGGGAATCACACCAATCAGCATGATCAGGTATACCTGGCTGTAGTCACCGGTGACATCGCGCAGATAACCCGCAAACAGCGCGCCTACCGCTGACACTCCGGCAAAGGCATGTACCACCCCCATCACGCGACCAAACAGGGCAGTGCCCCAGCGCTCTGCGACAATGTTGGCGATGAGTGGCGAGATACCGCCCATCACCAGCGCCGTCAGAGCAACACCCAGTAACAGACTCTGGAAGCCGCTGCTGAAACTGACAAGCAACAGGCCGGCGCTGATCAAGGCCATGCAACAGCTGTACAAAAGGCGATGACTGAATCGATCGCTCAGCGCTCCCGCTGTGACCTTCCCCGCCCCCATCACCACAGAAGCCACGGCAGTAATCCAGGAGGCACGCTGCTGGTCGATAGACAAATCCGCCGCCATGGCGCCGATGTTGTGCAGCAACCCCACAAACAGCAGGCAGGGCACCAGATAGGCGACGCCCAGTTTGATGACGGCTGCTGAACGCATGACCTTCAACGTCGCACTTTTCTCGCTGCGGCTGCGGCTTGCGTTTGCGGGGATCGCAATACCACGCAGAATGAGCAGTGCCGGCAGGCTTACGATGACAACAACCACCACAGCGATAATCTGGAATACCTGCTGCCAGCTGTAACTCGCCAGCAGGTAAGTCACCAGTAGCGGCATCACGAGGCCGCCGATATTGGTACCCAGCACCACCAGCCCCATCGCCAGTCCACGGTTGTGCGTAAACAGTTTCCCCACCAGGCTCAGCGCCATGAGCGTTCCTGCCAGGGAGGCCCCCACCGGGAATGCCAGGGCGTAAACGAGCAGGACAGTGTTGTAAAAGGGCAGCAGGCTGATCAGTAACAACCCGCCAGCAAAGAGCATCGATGCACCAAACACCACCTTCCGGCTGGACACCCGGTCAACCAGATAGCCGCAAAATGGCGATATTGCCGCTGCAGCCAGCGAGGAAACCGTCACCACAAGCATCAAGGCACCGCGCTCCACCTGAAACTCCGCCATCCAGGGAACAACAAAAAAACTGAACGCATAGATATTGGTGCCGATAACGACCGCTTGCATCAGTGCCGCAAACGTAACCACGACCCAGGGATTAGCGCCCCTGCCTGCCTGCATATGACTCTCCCCGAGGTCAGATCTTGTTGGAGCCACTGGCTGCCAGCAGTTCGCGCACCTGCACAAGACTTGGCGCATGGCTGGAGAATCCGCCGTCAGCCACCAGCGTAGAACCGGTAATAAAACCCGACTCGTCTGATGCCAGAAAAGCGACCGTGTCCGCAATCTGTCGCGGCGTACCCAGGTCAGGCGTGAGGTGATTCTGGCGAATGATTTCCATCACCGCCGGATTCATCGTACCGTGCGCGTTTTCTGCAGGCGCCAGGCCAATGTGCAGCGCATTGGCACGCACACCCTGCTTGCCATACTGCGCCGCGATACTCTTGCACAAAATGATCAATGCCGCTTTGGAGGCCGCATACGCTGACAGGGTCATGTCGCCCTGCACGCCGAAACCCGAGGTAGAACAGATAATAGAGCCGCGCTGCAATTTCAGCATTTCGGGAATACTGTACTTGCAGCACAGCATGGAACCGCGCAGGTTAACCGCCATCGCCCGGTCCCAGGCATCCACGTCCATATTGACGATATCGAGGTCTTTGGAACGTTGCTCATCAGACAGGATCGCCGCATTATTGTGCAATATATCGATGCGGCCATAGTGATCCGCCACACGGTTCACCATATCCTTCACATCACTTTCGCATGACACATCGCAGCGCACGGCGATGGCTTCGCCGCCCTCACCCACTATGTTTTCTGCGGTCGTCTGTGCGGCATCCAGGTTGATATCTACAATGGCGAGCCGAGCACCGTGGCTGGCCATCACACGCGCAGATTCACCGCCTAATCCACCCGCCGCGCCAGTAACAATCGAAACGCGGCCTTCCAGTTTTTTGTCCGTCATTATCGTTATCCTGTGATGTGTTTTGGCCTGCCCCGGGCGCCTGCCCCGCGGCCAGCTATTTACCGCTGAATACTGGCGCCCTCTTCTGTCTGAAGGCGGTGGCGGCTTCTGTTGCATCAGCAGATGTTTTCAACAGGGCAAACAGGTCCAGCTCCAGATCCAGGCCTTTTTTCAGGTCCATATCCGCTGCGGCGCTCACAGCCCGCTTGACATAGCGCGTGGCCACCGGCGGTCGTTTGGCAATGAGAACAGCCAATTCGGCCACTTCCTGTAGATGCGTTTGTTGCGACGTGGCCACGCGCGTTACCAAGCCAATATTCATGGCTTGTTCAGCGTTGAGCCGCTGTCCCGTCAGCATCATATCCATGGCACGGGCCATACCAATAATACGCGGCAGACGCTGGGTTCCGCCGCCACCGGGAATCAATCCGAGCCCCGTTTCCGGCAGACTCATAACGGCATCGGGCGCAGCAAAACGCACATCGCAGGCCAGCGCCAACTCCAGCCCGCCGCCCATCGTGTAACCGTGAATTGCCGCGATTACCGGTTTTTGCACCTCATCCACGCTTTCGATCCACCGACTTTTTGCCATACGGCGCCGCACTTCTATTGATGTTTCCGGGCCTCGCTGTTCCTTGATATCCGCACCCGCGCAGAAGCCCCGCTCCCCGTCACCGCGAATCACAATCGCGCCGATGGCATCGTCTGCATCCAGTGCGCGCAGCGCCTGTGGAACCGCGCTGCGGATCTCATCATTAATGGCATTGATCTGTGCTGGACGAGTCAGCACAATCCAGCCAACACCCTCTGCGGTGGTGACGCTGACGGACGCATTGCCCACCTCAGTCACCCTGAATCTCCTCAAACTCGAACATCTGGCCGCGCAGCTGTGATGGATCAACTTGCAACAACGCCCTGCCATCGACAGCCTCGGAGCTTTGCACCAGCGTGTACTTCACCCCGCGTTTGCTCAGGTCATCAGCTTTCGCCTGCAGGTCGTTGACGCCAATACGAATGTAGTACAAGCCTGGCCCCCAGTTATTCAGATAATGGCCTGCCTCACAATCCCAGAACGTCGGCTGGATCAAATCGAGGCTGGCACTGCCCACGCAATTGAATCCCATGCGCGCGCGACGGTAACCTTCGCCATTGAGCTGCTCCAGCGCAGCGGGCTCCCAGTCGAGGTTGGTAGACAGACGCCACAGCACATCCTCCAGATTGCGCACCAGAAATCCCCTGGAAGTAATGCGCACCATATCCCCGGGTTTGGCATCGCGTGGTTGCGTCGGTTTTGGCAGGAAAATTTCCGCCGGCATCTGCAGAGGCTCTGTACCCATCACTTCTATGCATAAACCACCATCCACCTCGGGCGAGTAGACGGGGTTCTCCGGCGTGGTACCCAGCCAAAGCCGATCAAAAGGCATCTCCGCGGTGCGCTGGGCCATACGAAAGGGCAGCTCACGGCGCATCAGCTTATCGATCAGGGCGCTGAACTGCGGCATGCGCAGTGTAATGACAACGGCGTGAGTCAGCATCGGGCGATGGCGCCCCTGGTAATCTTTCAAGCTCTCGAGAAAATCGTGGAAGAATGGGTCGCCCGGGTTGGGTTTGTCCAGGTGCCACTGCGGTTCTACGCGGGTCGGCGCTACCGCGAGAGACTTGTGCACGCGCAAGAAGTGCGCAATATACGGGTGGTTATCAAACGCCTGCCGCCACCGCTCGTGCTTATGGATACCGAGCTTTTCATGTAGCAGATCCGCCATACCATCGGGATCTTCCAACATCATGTCGGCGCTCATCAACAAATCGAACATAATTTTCTCCAGACTTTCACTGTCGCTGTTTGTGATCGTTATTCGTCGTTTTCATTAACTCTGGTTGCCATCAAGCCGGTCCTGCGCGGCTTGAATGAAGTCCCGCTTCAGCATCGGGAAGTAGGCAATCTGGCCGCCCATACCGCCAGCAATATCGATGGAGGCCGCGCTGATAAAACTGGCGTACTCGCTGGCAAGGAAAAGCGCCATGCCCGCAACGTCCTCGGGTTTACCAAAGCGTCCGATGGGCACTACTTTCAGCACCATTTCATCGAACTCCTCGCGGCTCACGTTGGCGGGCATTTCCTTGAAATGCCTGTCCCATTGGCCAGTATCGATCCAACCCATATTGAGGCTGTTTACCAGAATGCCGTCCCTGGCCAGGTTCATCCCCAGCGACTTCGACAGTGCCACACAGGAGGCTCTGTTGATAACAGAGGGAATGCCTTCGGGGGTCGGTACCGTGCCGGCCAGCGCATTGATTTCGATGATGCGGCCCCAGCGCTGCTCGCGCATGTGGGGAACAACGGCCTGGGTAAATCGAAAATGGCCCATTTGCAGGATGTTTGCGTGTTCGAGTATATCTTCCGGGCTAAGAGTATCGAGATTCCCACTGCGACCCTGGCCGGCGTTGTTGACCAGCACGTCAACACCGCCCCAGGCCGCCACCACATCAGCGACGAACCCGTTCACAGCTTCGGTGTCTGTCACGTCTACAGACCGTGCGATAACGGCGGCAGCCTGCTCCGCCATTTCGGCGCCCGCAGACGCGACGGCCGCTTCGCTGCGCGCACAGATGGCGACGCGCGCACCCTCCTGGGCAAAGGCACTGGCGATGGCCTTGCCAATGCCTCGAGAGGCTCCGGTGACGATGACACGCTTGTCACTCAAATCAATCTGCATCCTGCACCTCCTTATTCTTGTCAACTCGCGGTTGTGCGCTCTCTAACCGGCGTTTCCGGCGCACCTCAGCAGCACCTACAATCGCTCGATCAGCGTTGCCGTACCCATACCGCCCGCACAGCAGATGGCCTGTAAAGCGTAGCGACCGTTGCGACGCTCAAGCTCATTCAGCATCGAGGCCATAATGCGCGCGCCGCTGGCGCCCAGCGGATGCCCCAGCGCGATCGCCCCACCGTTGACGTTCAATCTGTCACTGTCGACGCCCAGCTCCTGTTGCCACACCAGCGGCACCGGGGCAAACGCTTCATTGACCTCAAAAAGATCAATGTCGCTTATAGCAAGACCTGCCTGCTGTAACACCTTGCGGGTAGATGCAATGGGGCCGGTGAGCATCAACGTCGGATCAGACCCTACCGTGGTGAAACTTACCAATCGCGCTCGCGGCCGTAATTTGTGCAGCTTACACGCCTCGCGTGAAGCCAGTAACAACACAGCGGCACCGTCAGAGATCTGGGAGGCATTGCCGGCGGTAATACGGCCCTCTTCACGAAAACTGGGCTTCAGCGTCGCCAGCTTTTCCACGGTGCTGCCTGCACGGATGGTCTCGTCAGCCATGAATGCATCTGGCGAATCGTCCTGCCAGTTTTTCTCCTGCAACTGTGACACCGGTATGGGAATAATCTCGTTGTCGAAAAAACCCTGCTGCGCAGCGTATGCAGCGCGCTCGTGACTGAGAACGGCAAACTCGTCCAGCCGGGTGCGAGATAGCTGCCACTTATCAACCAGTCGCTCTGCCGCTTCACCCTGGTCGGTCAACTCATAGCGCGCTTGCGCCAGCCAGCCGAAGGGCTCGCCGTGAACATCACGGTTCCCACCCATGCGCACGCGGCTCATATTCTCTGCCCCGCCAGCCACGACCAGAGAGGCCGCGCGGGCGGCAATCATGCCGGCTGCAACATGCACAGCGACTTCGCCCGAGCCACACTTTCGATCAATGGTCAGGCCCGGAACATCCTGGGGCCAGCCGGCGCCCAACAGCGCTGTGCGGGCAATATTGGCAGACTGTTCGCCCACCTGGGTGACGCAACCCAGAATCACGTCATCCACTGCCTGAGCCTGTAGCGCGTTGCGCTCCAGCAGCGCGTTCAGAATGTGCGACGCGATGTGATCGGCACGAACGCTGGCAAGCCCGCCGTGGTAGCGCCCCACCGGTGAGCGCACCGCATCAACAATAAACACTTCGTTCACAGGTTACTGCCCTTCAGGCCAGTACCGGGCACCGCTTTACCGCTCTCGTCATAGCGATAAACACCCTGCCCCACTTTGCGTCCCAGGCGTCCCGCCGCTACCATTTTTATCATCAGCGGACACGGACGAAATTTATCACCGAGCGTGGAATGCAGGTACTTGAGCACGGCAAGACGCGTATCCCAGCCCGTTAAATCACCCAATTCCAGAGGGCCCATAGGGTGATTGAACCCCATACGCAATGCGGTATCGATATCCTCGGCACTGGCGGTGCCTTCCTGCAACATCCACATGGCCTCGTTACCGAGCATGGCAGACATACGGCTGGTCGTCAGCCCGGGAGACTCATTGACCAGAATGGAAGTCTTGTTGATCGCATTGCACCAGTCGCGGGCTGCGGCAACCGTTTGCTCGTCTGTGGCGATGCCCAGGACCAGCTCCACCAGCTTCATCTTATGCACCGGATTAAAGAAGTGCATACCAATCACGCGCTGCGGATTGTCCACAACGCTGGCAATTTCTGTCACGCTCAGCGCGGACGTGTTCGTTGCAAGGATTGCGGATTCGCCCAGCAATTCAGCCGCCTGCTTCACCACCGCCTGCTTCACTGCAAGGTTCTCCGACACAGTTTCTACCAGCAGGCTGGCATCTGCAGTGGCATCAGCGAGTGAGGTGCTTGTGCTTAAACGCAATTTCGCGCTGGATGCATCTGCTGCCGCCACCTTGCCAAGTTTGACGCCAGCATCGAGGATATCTTCTATGCCGCTGAGCGCCTGCGCCAGGGCCTTATCATTGGTATCTACCAGCAGGGTCTTAAAGCCCCTGCTGACAAAAGCGTGTGCGATTCCCGTTCCCATGAGTCCTGAGCCGACAACCACCACACTGGCGTTTTTATCAATCATCGTATTGCTAACCTGTTTGCTTGTGCTTTTCGGATACCCGATTACGCAGTGAACCGATTCCTTCAATACTGGCTTCCACCAGCTCATTCGGATTGAGAAACTTACCAGTGCCCTGCCCAACGCCCTCAGGCGACCCGGTAAACAGGATGTCGCCGGGCGCAAAGCTGGAGCGTTGCTCCACAAAACTGACCAGCTCCGGTACACCCCAGGTCATGTCAGCGGTGCTGCCGTCCTGGCGAACCTCGCCGTCGACAGCCAGCGTCAATCTGACCACAGGTGTGCCAGGAGGGAATTCATCACGCGTCACTATCCAGGGGCCGACGCCGGTCGTCTTGTCCTGACTTTTGGCAGCAAACAAATCCATGCCGATACCTTTGGGGCCGCTGCGTTGCAAGTCTCGCGCACTGACATCATTGCCCACCGTGTAGCCCAGCACACTGGAGATAGGGTCATCCAGGTCAACGGGGGTCATGCCGATGCAGACGACCAGTTCGACCTCATGGTCCAGCTCTTGTGTGAGTGGCGGGTAACGAATGGGGTCATTGGCGCCAATCAGCGCGCCGTAGGCCTTTAGAAAAGCGACAGGCTGCTGCGGTGCGCCCAGGCCGAAATCCGCAGCCAGGTGTTTGGCATAGTTCGCACCCGCAACAACGGCGCGATTGACCGGCTCCACCGGCGGTAGCAGGCGCACGTCACCCAACGGCATTGCGGGGCCGCCCGGCTTCAGAGCAGCCTCAGCCTGCGCGACATTAGCAGCGTTGATGGCCCGGGTAAGCGCCGGACCCCACTGGCTGATAGCGCCCGCTATCGGGCGCACCGTATCCGCAGCCGTATCAACCAGGGCCCAGAAAACGTCCCCTGCTTTTTCACAGCGTGCAATTTTCACGCTCAGGCACTCTTGGCTGGTGATCCAATTTTTGCCGAATCGAGGTGCAACAGTTCACAGGCATTTTTCCAGCGGATTTTCTGCAGGTCATCATCAGACAGTTTCAACCCCTCGGTAAGGTCATGACGCACGGCATCGCTGCCTCCAAAGTTGGAGCCATACAGTACGCGGTCTGCGCCAATCACATCTACCATCGCCTGGCGCATCGGCAGTTCATGCAACTCCACGTCAAAGTAGAAGTTCTTCATGTAATCAAGAAACGGCTTCTTGTTATGGTAGACATCCAGGTTGGGATTGGTCTGTGCAAGACGCCCCAACTGGTAAGGTACGAAACCACCGCCGTGTGTAATGTAAACCTTGAGGTTGGGAAAGCGATCCAGAACGCCGCCATTGATCAGGTACCAGAATGCCTTGGTTTCATCGTAATTCATTCCGACGATGGACGTGGTCTCGTAGCGGTCCGTATTGGCTTTGTCACCCCAGGTGACAGACTGGTTGAAGCCGTGCACAAACATGGGCAGATCAAGATCACACAGCGCTTCCCACACTGGGTCCATCTCGGGTGAATCAAACTCCAGGCCACCAAAATTGGAGCCGCCGGCACTCAGTCCCTTGGCGCCAAATTCGGTACAGGCCCGGCGAATTTCCGCAGCGGCCTCCTGCGGCGCGTTCAAGGGCGCCTGGGCCCAGTACATCAGGCGATCGGGATTCTCTGAACAGTATTGCGCAAGCACTTCATTCGCCTTGCGTGAGAAAGATACCGAGAAGTCTTTATCGGTCCAGTACATGTAGCAGTGCGAAGGCACATTCACTACCTGCGCGTTCTGCCCTGCCGCGTCCATGCCCGCCAGGCGAACCTTCGGGTCACGCCAGCGCTCCATATACTCACTGACTTCCAGCGTTTTGCCCTCTGCGTGCGCTTTACGCAGCGCCGCTTTACGCTCGGGTGCGCCGAGCGTCAGGATCCAATCGCCTACGCGCAACTTGATATCACCATCGGGTTGCAGCTCAAAGGCCGGGCCCCAATAGGGATGCTGGTTGTAATAATCGGGGTGTGGGGCGTGCGCGTGTAAATCGATGAGCATAGTCTGCTTCCTCTGTGAAGCCGCTGGGTAGAGAACACAGGGCTTGTGGTTCGTTATTGTTACCGCCGGCTGACCGCCTGATCGCGACCGTCTCGAAGTGAATCAATAATGACCAATATATACAGATTTTGCAAATATGTTTAACTTAAAAAACAGCGATACGCACAACGGCCAAACGCCTGCCGCGAATGTTGCTCAACTCTCGCGTACAGGCACACCGGCAGGCCGGGAGTTGTAACCCGGCAGATGCAAACCACCATCTACATGAATCGTTTCACCGGTAACATAACGCGACATATCTGACGCGAGGAACACTGCCACGGGGCCGATATCCTCTTCCGGATCACCGCATCTACCCAGTGGGCGCATGGACGCCGCATGCTCCGCAAAGCCCGGGTTTTCCGCTGCCAACCTGTGAAACGTAGCGCCCATAGCGGTTGGCGCAATACTGTTGGCCGTAACATTGAAGCGCCCCCACTCTGCCGCGGCGCTTCGCGTCAGCCCGACAACCCCCAACTTGCCGGCGTTATAATCAGCGTGCAGCCAGGCGCCTGTGTCTGCATCAATTGACGTAAAGTTAATGATTTTACCGCCGCCGCGTTTCCGAAAATGCGGCAGTGCCGCCTGCATTGCCCACCAGGTCGCCTTGATCGTTGACGTCAGTGTCTGCTCCAGCAGCTCATCCGTTTTGTCTTCGAGTAAAACGTTTGCAGATGGCACAAAGGCGTTATTAACCAGAATATCCAGCGCACCGAACTCTTCTACGCCGGCACCGATGGCGCCCAGAATACTTTCCTTATCCAGTACATCAGTCCTGATAAACAGGCTTTTACCGCCCATTTCCTGCAGCTCACTGGCAACCTGCTCACCGCTACTCTCATCGATTTCCGCCACGATCACAGCGGCACCTTCGAGCGCAAACCGGCGTGCAATGCCGCGGCCGATACCGCCACCAGCGCCGGTAACCAGCGCCACTTTGTTTTTCAGCAAAGCCATATCGAATCCTGCCTATTGTTTTTTATTGAACACATTTAATGGTACTGTAAACATAATGCAATACCTACCACTTATCGGGGTTGTTCCCCGCCATCAGGGATCAGACCTTCACTCATGAACTTGCCATGTTTCAGGCGCGTCATCGACATCCGTTGCGCTGGCACCCGCGACAGCGGGGAAGCCCGGATTGCCCTGGAAGACGACTACCACCATTTCAGGGTACAGCTCACGTTTGCACAGTCAAAGGTGACCAATGCGACCGGTACCGCCATTAGAACACCCTATACTGCCTGCGGTGCGGCAACCCACGCGTTGGCGCAATTGCGCGATATGCCTGTGAGCGCAGACTGCAGTGCAATAAGTCGATACGCCGACCAGCGTCTGCAATGTACACACATGCTTGATGAGGCGAGCCTGGGTATTGCCTGTGCGGCACAGAATATCAGCCGCAGAAGATATGAGATCGAGGTACCGCGCCATGTGGAGGGCGCAACGGAGGCCCGCGTACTGCGCGATGCAAAACCCGTCCTGAACTGGTCTATTAAAGATGGCCGTATTGAAGCGCCGGAGCCTTTTTCAGGTCTGCCTATCGGCAGCGGATTTGCGCGGTGGGCCAGGGAAAACCTCGACCAGGATACTCGCGAAGCGGCACTGATACTGCGGCGCTGTGCAATGATCTCGCTGGGTCGCCTGCGCAACCTGGACGCCGAGATACACGCCCGCCCCACCGGCCACTGTTTTGCTCAACAGCCACACCGGGCGGAACAGGCGCTGCGCATCGTCGGTTCGACACAGGATTTCAGCGAGCGCGGCGACGCGCTGTGTGCCGCAGACCAGCACTGGCTCGATGAGCTTGATGGCTGTGGAATTTAGCCTCAACCCGTCGCGTCGGCAACCGCCTACAAAAAGATAGACAGGTTGGGTGTACCCAACAGCGCCTGGTCTATCAGCACTTCGCGGCGCACCAGTTGAAAACCGTCGTCAACGACGCGCAGAATATCATTGCGTTGGCAGGGGATAAGATCGAAGAAGTCGTCATCAAAACGATTGCGTGTTATCAGCAAATAGTTGATCGATGCATACTCACCTGCTGTTGTTGTTTCAAAAACCTGCACGTTGGATACAAAACGACGGATACGTGACGGCGGGTTCTCAGACCAGGCACTTCTGCCGCTCAAGCGCATAATACGCCCCATGATAGAGCCGTAGTCATCGTCCATATGCTGCACCGAGCGAATGTAGGATGCCTGAATATCTTCTACCGTGCGAGTCTGGCGCACGGGAACGGTATACAGTAAATCCTGTGCGAGCGTCGCTCCCCATTCCTGCAGGCGGATACTGTCGAGCAGCAACGCCTCCGTATAATAGTGCTGCAGGACCTGATTGTAGACGTCGGACCCAATGGCAACGACGCTGCCCATCTGCGCCTCAAAGTTGTTTGCTTCAGTCATGACTGACTCCTCAGTATATTGTTCGATTGGTTGGATATAATCAGTAATGAATCAGTCTTCAGCCATCATCAGTTCATACCAGTACTTCCACCAATGCCACTGCGTGTCGTCTTTGGTAAAACCTTCGTTAACAATCCCCGGGCCGGGCCAGCCTTTCGGCGCGGGCGTTTCATATATGGCCTGGTACTTCATGCTCTGGTTACGCGCCTGGGCACCCTTCGCAGCAAGCGTCATGTGTGGCCACGTGTCTGAGTCGTCTGCCTCAACCATGCCCGATGTGCCCAGCAAGCGCACGCTTTGCTGGATCATCTGTTCCCTGAGTTCGGGCGGTGTGTCTTTTTCAACGAAAATCCAGTTGGTGAACTCAAGTTTGTCCGGTCCTTTGGGCACGTAGGTGTGCAATGCCAGCGACCCCACCACGGTTCCGTCAGCCTGGGGGATATAGAGAAACTCAAAAATAATATTGGGGAACATGCCACCGACCTGCGGCGGCATCCAGGCCATCACCTGCATCTGCTCCGGCGACAGGTTCTGCTCCAGCTGCTCAACCATATCCGGCGTCATACCCGGAGGCGGCAACGCGTGCAGTTTTTCTACAACAGACAGTTCTGCAGGATCTTTTCCCGTGAGCTTCTTTATTTTCCTGGCCAGGTCTATGCAGCGCAGTGCATGACCATGCTCCGAGCTTACCTCGGCACCAAACATCTCTTCGGTCAACTCGCTACCCTGGGTTTTTCCAGAGTCGGACTTGTAGTTACCCACTTCGCCCAACCAGCGATGCAGCGTCAATGTGTGAAACCCATCTGCGGCAGACTGCTCACCAGCAGTCTTCCAGTTACCGCGCACGATAAACCGTTGTGGCGGCCCGGCGACTTCCAGCCCCTTGTTGGTGCGACAGTAGAGCATGTCGTAATACCACTTGGCATCACCGAGGAACTCCTCAAAGGATGGACCATCATGGTCCCAGGTTGCCCAGATCAATCCGCCGTACAACGTGACGCGCGCTTTCTTCAGGCCCAGCTCGTCTTTGCCGCGTAAAGAGCCGTGCATACACTGATCTGCCACTGGGGAGCCCAGGAATTCGCCGTCGGGCTTGAACGCCCACCCGTGGTAAATACAGGTATGCACCTGGGTATTGCCGCTTTCGTGCGTGGTGATCTTCATACCGCGGTGGGGGCATACGTTCAACGATACGTGCACTTCCCCATCGCGTGCGCGTGCCACGAGTACAGAATCATCCCCCATGTGCCTTTGCACGAAGTCACCCGCATTCGGTATCTCAGTGTCGTGACCCAGCAGCAACCAAACCTTGCCGAACACTTTCTCCTGTTCGATTTCATAAATTTCCTGATCGGAAAGAGCGCGTAATTTGACTTCCCGCATGTCCAGATCAACCAGATCTGCAACTGCGGTGCCATCACGGAGTACTGGACCCTTTTTGGCTGACATTTTTATCTCCTGTTTAACACTGCTGGGCAACTGTGCGTGTGCGCTCACAGTTACGCTGATTGGGGGACCTTCTGAGAGATCCCATCTAGGGTTTTACGACCCGGCTTTGCAAAATACCCAGTTGCTCGATTTCCAGCTCAACGACGTCACCCGGCTTCAGGTAGCGCAGTTGTTCCAGCCCACAGCCGTTACCCACGGTTCCAGAGCCGAGCACCTCGCCCGGATAAAGCGTTTCCGATCTTGATATATGGGCGATCACATCTTCGAACTTCCAGAACATGTCACGGCTGTTACCGCGGCCCCACTCCTCACCATTGACTCTGGCAATCATATCCAGGTCATAGACGTTATCTATTTCGTCGCGGGTAACCAGACAGGGGCCCATCACATTACCGGTGTCAAAATCCTTCCCTTTCGCAGGCCCCAGCCTGCCTGGCATTTCCCGGCCCTGGGCGTCGCGTGCACTCATATCGTTATAGATGGTAAAACCGGCGATATAGTCTGCGGCTTTTTCAGCAGGAACATCCAGCGCTCGCTTACCGACGTAGCACGCCAGTTCCAGCTCAAAATCCAGCGCTTTGCTGTAAGCAGGCCAGATCACGTCCTGGTCCGGGCCAACGACGCTGAACCGGTTGCATTTGTAATAGATGGGCTGCCGACGAAATGTCGCCAACACCTTGTCGTCCTGCGATGTATCCATCGCCTTCAAAGCCGCTTCCGGGTCCGGCGTTTTTGCCGCTGCGCCTCTTCTTGCCGCTTCGTAGCATTGCACCAGGTGCAGCTCGAAACAGGAACAATCGCGCATCTGCGGTGGCGGCTGAATGGGTGCCATGAGTTGCACATGCTCGCGTTCCAAAACGGCGTTTCGCGGGGCGCGCGCTACCAGGGCCGAGGCTGAAACCAACGCGTCGTCACCGGCCTCTACCAGCGACAGGACAGAGGCAAATTCGGCCGGTGCGTGACCCTGCACCGCCTCGGCTGCCTGCAGCAGATCGACGATACAGCGATCGTTTTCAATGAATGCACCCGCGCGCTGCACACCGGCTGAGTTGGAATAAGTAACAAGCCTCAATTGACTTCCCTCGGGCGGACTGACGCTGCAAGCCCGGCTGCATGTAGGTTTATCGACTTCGTCGCGCTCTACTGGGTATCGTGGCAACATGCCGGTCAAAAGAGTGCGCTCGAAACCTGCTTATACGGCAAAATACTAAACACATTCAGATATTCTGTCTACAAACAATGCTAGAATGGCTTTACGTTGAGTAAAAAGGAGGCTGACAATGAAGCGCAAGCTGCCCGCCCTCTCCGTCGAGTCCAGTGCCTTCTGGCAAAGCGGCGGCTCGGGGCACCTGATGATCCACTACTGTGAGGACTGTGCGCGTTATTTCCACCCTCCCGGGCCGGTGTGTCCTCGCTGCATCGGGAGCCGCATCGCACCGCGCAAGGTCAGCGGTAAAGGGACCGTCGCCACCTATACCATCAATCACCAGCGCTGGGATGCAGACATGGAAGTGCCGTTCGTCATCGCCATGGTGGAGCTGGACGAACAGGCCGATCTGCGCTTTGTGAGTAATATCATCAACTGCGCCCCTGAAATCGTTCATATCGGCATGCCCGTGAAAGTTAACTTCCTGCAACAGGAAGATATCTGGCTGCCGTTGTTTGAGGCAGACCAATGAGCTTTGACAGAGTGCGTGAAAAAGAAGTGGCCATTACCGGCATTGGCCAGTCAGAAGTCGGGCGGCCCTCCGCGCGCTCAGCAATGCAATTAACCGTGGACGCCTGCCGTGAAGCCATCACCGACGCGGGACTGACGCGCGACGATATTGATGGCGTCGCCAGCTGGCCCGGCGACAACAACAACGGCGATGCGTTTTCCCCGGTCGGCCCCAATGCCCTGATCAGCACCCTGGGTTTACAGGTCAACTGGTACGGCGGCGGCTATGAAGGCCCCGGCCCCATCGCTGGCCTCATCAACGGGGCCATGGCAATCGCTGCGGGACTGTGTAATCACGTCCTGGTGTTTCGCACCATCACCGAATCCAGCCGTCGCCTGGTGGACAAGACCGCCAGCGCACTGACCAACAAAACAAGCGGGCGCGACACCAGTTTTTTCTGGCAGTGGTATACACCGTTCAATGTATTGTCAGGTATTAACCTGATGGCAATGTACGCGCAACGACACTTTCACGAGTTTGGCACCCGCGAAGAACAGCTGGCCCAAATCGCTCTCACCTGTCGCGCCAACGCCGCGCTCAATGACAAAGCCGTGTTTCGCGAACCGATGAGCATGGACGACTACCTGGCATCGCGCTATATCTCCACCCCGCTGCGCCTGTTCGACTGCGACGTGCACTGCGATGCCTCCACGGCCATTATCCTGTCACGTCGCGACGCCGCCCAGGACTGCAGGAATCCACCGATACGCATTGAAGCGATGGGCTCAGCCTTGCACCAGCCGTGGTCCTGGGACCAGATTGATCTCACCGGTATGGCAGCGCAGGATGCCGCAGCCATGATGTGGGCACGAACCGACTACACACCCGCCGACGTCGGGTCCGCTCAGCTCTATGACGGCTTTTCCATCCTCACGTTATTGTGGATGGAGGCCCTGGGGCTATGCCCCAAAGGTGAAGGAGGTCGCTTTATCGAGGGGGGAAGTCGCATCGCCCTGGGAGGAGAATTGCCCATCAATACCAACGGCGGGCAGCTCTCAGGGGGACGCACTCACGGCCTGGGTTATGTCCACGAGGCCTGCACGCAGCTGTGGCAACGCGCTGGCGCTCGACAGACCAAAGCCCACGACGTGTCGGTCGTTGCAGCGGGCGGAGGGCCACTGGCGGGCAGTGCGCTGCTGGTGAAAGAGTAGTTTGCCAGCGCCCTGCAAAGTAAGCGCAGCTGGCAAGCCTTCAGGCAAATGATTCCAGGCGAATATGCGCCGCCGACTGCCCAATTGACGTTTTACCGAAAGCCATCACCTGCCGTTCAATATCGTTGGCGAACAGCTGCAGCAATGCGGCATTGCTTTGCGGCTCTGCTGTTTGCACAAACGCCTCCAGTCTGGCTCGCATCACGGACAGATCATCGCAGGGACCCACAAAAGGCTCGGCATCACGCAACGCCAATTGAGTAAGTTCCACACCAACGCCATCGACCTCAGCAGCGTACTCTACCACCCGGGCAGCCTGCTCCCTGATGGACTCTGACATGGGATCAGCGGTGTCGATACGGCCCAGGAAATCCTGCAGCATGGAATACAAATTGCGGTTGGCGCCCTGCTTACTCCTCAGCGCTTGCGGTGCCTCCAGCTTCACATCCATGCTGTCGGCCAGTGCGTTGAGTAAGGTACGGCGCAGCGCCAGGGCCCACTCCAGATACACGTCGTGCGGGTCACCCGGTTTGGGATTAACCACCGTTCCGATAAATTGCATGCAGGCTACCGTCGAAAAAAGCGCGTGATGGTAGCGCACCACTTTGGCATCTACCGGCGTGCCGCTGAGTTCCCCGTAATACTGGCAAAGCGTCTCAATATCTTCCCCCATGGGCTCGTAGGAATGACGCATCGCCATCGTCGCCAGATCAGTCATGGGATCGCCGATCATGGAAAACTCAAAATCATAGAAACAGGTGATTTTGCCATTCTCGAACATGAACTGGCCGGCATCAAAGGCAATAAAACTGGCCTGGGAGCGATGGCGTGGGTAGTTGCTACGCAGCCAGCGAATGGCAAACTCGATAAAGGGGTCGGGGGCTGCTTTGTGCTTTTCGTAAAGCGGCCAGTAGGCCTTCAGACCCGCCAGGGCAATCTCTTCAGGACCTTCAGGTTGATGCACGCCGATGTCGACAAAGGGCTGCAACGGCAACTGATGCATATCCACCAGCGACCGGATGTACTGCCGGGCAACGCTGCGACGCTCTTCGTCGTCTTTTGCTTCCACCACGTCTCGAGTACCCGGTGAGCACTCCATGATAATAGCCGCTGGATTGTCACACATACCGTAGATATGCGGAGCGGGGATACCGTGTTGTCCCAGAGTGGCCAGAATATCTGCTTCACGTTTCAAATCCGGAAACGGCACCACATCACTGTTGCGGTCCCCGCGCGCGTAGACTTTGACGATCGCGCCGTCTTTCTCCACATCGACAAACCAGGAAGGCCTCCAGCGTACCTGCCTTGACATGGCAACCACACGGCCACCGACCAGCATTTCAATACGCGCCTTCAGTTGTTCTTCATCTTGCTCGGTGATATCTGTTTTATGCATAAAGCACCCACAATGGCTTATAAAAAAGCCGCCAGATGGGTTCCCATTGGCGGCCAGGTTGGTGCTGCGTGAAAGCCGGACTAGAACCGGTAACGCGCTTCCAGACCCCACAGGCGCGGTGCGCCGTACACAAAGCCACCCACGCCCAACGCTGTCGTTGAAGCGCCACTGGCGATGGCATATTCCTCGTCTGTGACGTTGTTTACGAACAGGGACACATCGAAATTGGAGCCCATTATGCCACGCATATCCGCACGGAAGTTGGTCAGGCTGTAGCCCGGCACCTTCACATCGCCCTTGACGGCATCACCGGTGTCGTAATAGTTCAGGTTCAAAACCATCTCCTGAGCCACATTACCCAGTGGTATGGCGTAACGGATATTGGCCTGAATGGTATCGTCGACAAAGAACAGGAAGGGATCGGCACCACCGCGTTGCACAATCGCGTCGATGAACACGTTGTCCTGGGCGTTATAGCTATCCACACTTGAATCCTGGAAAGTGGCGTTGAAGCTCAGCGTCAGGTTATCTGTCGGCGCCAGCACCAGCTCGATATCGACACCCTCTACCGATGTATCACCCACATTCAACACCAGCGCGCCGCCGGTAGGATCATCAGAGGGATCACAGTTGCCGTCGGGTGTAGTGGCCGGGTTGGATGGATCGCAAGCGCTGCCCGTTTGCACACCACCGCCGATGTCGCCCTGTGCATCGCTGACCTCGGCAGAGAAGTATGAGATATTGGTACGTGCGACCATGCCGCCCAGGTTCCAGTCCGCTTTGATGCCTATTTCAAAATCGTCAACCGTCTCAGGATCGAAGGTTTGATAGGGCTGTAGTGCACCAGAAAACACAGGTCCGTTACCGCCGCCTGCGCGATAGCCGTGACGCGCGACGCCGTAGGCAAAAATGTTGTCCGTCGCCTGCCAGTTCACACCGGCCGACCACGTCACCTCGTTCGAATCACTCTCAATGACGCCAGTGCCTCTCACGTTCGCCGGGTCGCCCGCGCGGCATTGGCCCTCGGATATCGTGGCCATGCGCTCTCCGCCCTGCAAGGTTGTGGCACCGGTTCCAACGCAAGCTTCGAAATCATCTTCGGTATAGCGCACGCCCAGTTCAACAGAAAGCGTGTCGGTCAGGTCGTATTCACCGTGGGCAAACACCGCCACAGATTCATCCGTCAGGAACAGGTACTGGCCATTGGAGGGACCAAAACCCACAACCAGCGGATTCGGTGTCGGGGCTGGAACATTGTGGTCGATCACGGCGGACAAGATGGTCGTGCCGTTCTGTTGCCCCGCACCGTCTGGCTCAAGCTTGACCCAGAACCCGCCGACCAGCCAGTCCAGGCGGTCATTGAAGGCTTTGCCGCGCAGCTGGAACTCGTTGCTGGTTTGCTTGGATTCGTCGACCAGCGTTGCCTTGACCATGGTGATGTCGGCGGCATTGGTCAAACCGGATCCCGGCGCGCCAAAAACGGCCGCATCCACAAAGGCGTTGCTCAGCTGCAGCGCGGGGATACCGTCAATATTGGGCGCGTAGGCCAACTCTGTCGCCTGGTAACCGAAAATATTGACGATCTCCAGATTGTCGTTAATGGCGTATTCGGTGCGGTTGACGATGGTCAGGCGGTCGTTTTCTTCATACCCCGCAAAAGAAGGTTCATTGACAAAGGGGCCGCGTTCGTCAGCCAGCGCATATTGCTCCAGCATCTGGTCCGTCAGGCCCAACGCATTGAGCGTGCCGTTCTGCCCCACCACCTCAGATAAGGGGGCCGTAAAACCATCGGCCGTCAATGAGGTGTTGAAACCGTCGTTTTCGCTTTCATATTTATCAACGAACAGCAGGTTACGCAGGCCGCCAAATTCCGCCAGCAGAGACACACGGAAGGTTTGCGTATCGATTGCATCCAGTTCGTCGCCGACACCGATGTTCTTGGTATAGCCATCGCGCTGATTGATATCTCCGGCCAGCCGCATGGCCAACTTGTCCTCGATCAAGGGGATATCCACTGCGCCCTGCACACGGCGATGGTTTTCATCACCCAGCGTAGCGCCCACGTAGCCGCCGAATTCATGTGAAGGAGCCTGAGGGTTATAGAGAATCGCTCCACCGGTCGTGTTGCGACCAAACAGTGTGCCCTGTGGTCCTTTCAACACCTGAATATTGGCCATATCAAACTGCGGCACCGCGCTGCCCCAGGACGGCTGTGGCACTTCTGCGAAATAACTGACCACCGCTGGTGATGAGGTTCCCAACAGGCCTTTGGATTGACCGCGAATCACATACACCGGGTTATTGGCACCGCCACTGCCGGCAAAGAAAACGCCGGGCACGTTTTGCTGCAGATCGGTGAACGATGTGATGTTCGCCTCAAGCAGCGCCTCGCTCGTCAGAGCGACGACACTCACTGGCACCGACTGCAGGTCCTCCTGCTTGCGTCGGGCGCTGACGATCACTTCTTCCAGCATGGGCGCATTATTGTTTGCGCCTGCGCCACTAACCGCCTCACCGGCGGCATCCTGGGCAACAGCCGTTGAGGTGGCAGCCGATACGCTGATAGCCAACAGGTTGGCGCAGAACAGGGCCGATCTATTTTTGTTCAACATAGTCTCTCACTCTCTCAGTTATTATGTCTTGCGTTGTTTTGGGAACGTATTTTTTTACCTGGTACCACCGTGAGAACCGCCAACACGGAATCACACTGACACCCGGATGCGATGACCAGGCGCCTTTATTTCGTTATGCATCCAGCGTTACGCTCCAGTCAGCCTTAAGTGAAACACATTTTTCATATCTGTTTAACTATTATTTTATCTCGATACAGAAAGCAAACGAGAGTTGTTTGTCTCGCGGTAAAACGGCTTTGCTGAATTGTCCGGCGTAGCAACCACCTCACTAACACGCGAAAGATGTGACAATAAGGTCCACCCAAGTCATCAGAAAAACGTATATCCTCCTGATTTCAAATAACTTAAGGTTCCGCTTGCCGACGATTCTGCAGCGCTGCAATGCGCCGGACGCCAGAAACCCACATCAACACGAACTACGTTACAATATAGACAGTTTTTAACAATCTGTGTAATAGTTTATCAATCAGCACTGCATACAAGTGCCCCATAAACATAAAGGTTGGAAGTATGAGCAAGGAAACGACAGGTACTGTCAACAAGGTCTATGCTGAGGTCGAACTCTGCTGCGGCTATGGGCTTTGCAACTCGGTCTGCCCGGACATCTATAAACTCAACGCAGACGGAACGGTCTACCTTGAAACGGATACCGTCCCGGATGACTTACTGGCTGCCGCTATCGAGGGGGCCGATTGTTGCCCCGCCCAGGTGCTCAAGGTTGTCACCGAGTAACCGCGGGAGGCTAAGCAGCTGATGCGAAGACTGGAAGGTAAAGTCGCACTGATCACCGGCACAGGGGGTGGACAGGGGCGCGCGGCGGCGGTGCGCTTCGCGCAGGAGGGCGCCACCGTTATCGGCTGTGACGTGGATCCACACAGCCACGAGGAAACCGGCAGCATCATGGCAGCTGAAGGGCTGCAGTTGCACGGCAGTGCGCCGCTAGACCTGGGTGATGTCGATCAGGCGAGAGCCTGGGTTGAAGACGCCGCAAAACAATTCGGCCGTATTGATATTCTGTACAACAATGCCTCTGCCACCCGCTTCGGCCCAATCAGTGAGTTCTCAGTGGACGATTGGCATTTCGTCGTGCGCAATGAACTCGACCTTGTTTTTTATACCACACGATACGCCTGGCAGTACCTGGCACGACAGGGCGGAACGATTATCAACATTGCGTCTACTGCCGCCTGGTGCGGCTCGAAAGTGACCGGCAAAACCGCCCATGCGGCGGCCAAAGGCGCGGTGGTTTCCTTTACCCGTCAACTGGCAGTTGAGGGTGCACCCGTCGGCATCAGAGCCATGAGCATCAGCCCGGGTTTCATCAAAACGCCCGGCACCGCCGCTTTTGTGGAAGATCCCGATATCCGGCGCAAATTGCTGGATGGCGTGCTGCTTGATCGCCCGGGGGAAGCTGATGAAGTTGCGGCACTGGCCGCCTTTATTGCCTCGGGCGAAGCAACCTACATGACCGGTTCCGACGTAGTCATAGACGGTGGCTTGCTGGCCACATAAGCTCAACCAAACCATAACGATAACCAGCGGAGAACACAGTGAATATTATCAGTATCGGCTACCTGGGTTTTGAAACTGCCAAGCTCGACGAATGGCGTGAATATGGCCCACAGGTCATGGGATTCCAGATTGCCAACTCGCCAGCATCAGATCCTGACTCCCTGTACTTCAAAATGGACGACCGCCGTCACCGCATGGCTTTTCACCCGGGAGAAATAGAACGGGTATCCTATATCGGCTGGGAAACGCGCAATCGCCTGGACTTTATCGATGCGGTCAAGACGCTGGATCAGCACCAGGTGGAGTACAGCGTTGGCGATGCCGAACTGTGCGAAACACGCGGCGTAAAAGAGCTGGTGCGTTTTCGGGATCCTGTCGGCTACCAGCACGAACTGTTCTACGCCCAGAAGTGGACGCCTCGCTCCTTCACGCCCGGCAGGCCCCACGGCGGATTCAAGTGCGATGAACGCGGTGTTGGTCACCTCGTACTGATGACGCCAGAATTTACCCCGGAACTCGAACACTTCCTGATCGAAGTCATGGGTATGCAGTGGTACGGCTGGGGCGCGGGTAAAGGTAAAACCGAATTCCTGCGCGCCAAACTCAATGACCAGACGAGCCACGATATCGCCTATGGACTCGCGCCAGGGCGCATGGGCATCCAGCATGTCGGTTTGTTCGTCGATAGCGTGCGCGATGTGGGTGAAACCTACGATATCGTGCTCGACAAAGAGCTGGACCTGTTAATGACACTGGGCCAACACACGCAGGACCCTCATATGTCGTTCTATCACTTCAACCCATCGGGATTCGCTTTTGAATGCATCACCGAAATAGAGCCCTGGCATGGCGATCCGTTTGAATTGAACCCGGAGAAAATGAGCACCTGGGGGCACAAAATGGTCGGCTCGATCCTCGGCCCGAGTATCGGTAAGCCGGAAGACATCTACCCCGAGATCTACGGCGACAAATAGCCTGGCCGCCATACTCACGTGAAGACCTCAATCGGCCACTGGATCAGCCGTAAAATCCGGTGGCCTGCCCAACCAGAGTAATAGCAAGGGCCCCAGCAACGTCGCTACGGTGCAGTAGTACAGCAAAAGCTGGTAGTTTTGCGTCTGCAGGTACATCGCGGCAAACATCAGTGGCGCCAGGCTGGAAGCCACGGTAATCAGGCCCTGGTGAAAACCGAAAAGACGCCCGTAATCGACCAGGCCAAAATAGCGTGCGATGAGGAAGGCGGCAATATCAAACTCGGCACCCGCCCCCAACCCGAACAACACCACAGCGAACGCCAGTAGTAAGAAGCTGTCAGCGCCACTCAAGAAGATCATGCAACCCAAAGCCGGCAGGACCAGGCTGCAGGCAGCGACGCCGGGCGGCCAGAGTCGATCCAGCAGATAGCCAACGATCAGGCGGCCTGTAATGAGTGACAAGCCGAAAAAACTGAAGATGAAAGCGGCTTCGGACATCGCAAAGCCGGCATCCCTGAGTATCGGGATAGTGTTCGTTACAATACCAACCACTGCTGAAACAACCAGCCCCAGGGCCAGGTTACAAACCCAGAATTTTGGCGCGGCCAGGCCGTCTCTGAACGCCAATCCCCGGGCCGCCAGGATTGATACCTCGCTTTGATGTGGCTGAGTCTCCTCTGCCGCGGCCCTCGAAGGCAGACGAAACCACAGCAGAGACAGCGGAATCAGCAGCAGGTTCAAGCCGGCCAGCAAGACAAACGGCGCTTGCCACGAATACTGCTCGATGCTCCACGCCATCATATTGGGAGCCGCCACCGCGGTAATTCCCGTACCGGACAAACCAATCGCCAGTGCCAGCCCCCGGTTCTCCACAAACCACAGGTTTATCAGCTGCGTCCAGGTCACTGCCAGGGCTCCCATACCGATGATCGGCAGTACGGCGAACATCACGTACAGCGACCAGATGGAGCCGCCTATCAGCTGGGTGCAGGCCAGGTAACCCATCGCCATCAGAAACAGCGAAAGCACGGTGACCCGCACTATGCCAAAGCGCTTGTTCAGCCACCCCACTGCCTGCAAACCCACCACGGCACCACCGTACAAGAACGTGATGGCGACCTGCTGCGCGCTGCGACTCCAGCCAAACGTCGTTTCAAACGGCACTACCAGGGTGCCAAAACCATACAGCAGCACCGCGTTGATACTGATTGCGATACCCCCAACGGACAACAACAGTACTCGCCAGGAGTCTTTGAATTCCGCCATGTTGATGCTTTTTTCACTCATTGCGCTTGCCCACCCTGTGCCACGCGCGAAATCAATTTACTGGTCAGCCAGGGCATTGCCGGCGATATAGCCGAACGTCAGGCTGAGGGTATTGTTACCCCCATGAGAGGGTGCCTTGCCGCGCCACAACGAGTTCATATCCAGTCCCACTGCCTGTAAACCGGGTATCGGCTCACCGTCTGCGCCAAGCACCCGGGCCTTTGCGTCCACTTTCAATCCGACGGTGGTGGTGGAATCTCCGGGAAAGATTTTTACCGCGTAATAAGGCGCCGCGACGATCGGCCCGAGGCATGGATTGGGCGCATGATTCATATCGCCCATGCCGAAATCATCTTTATTACTGCCTCGCGCGAAATCATCATCCACGCCCTTTTCCGCATACTGGTTAAACCGCTCCACAGTGGATTGCAGATTATTCGCATCAATACCCGCTTTTTCAGCCAGTTGCGCAAGGCTGTCCGCCTTCAGCACATACCCGCCCTGGAGCATCTTCTTCAGGCCAATGCCTCCGGGGCGCACCAGCCCGAGACCATACTTTTTTATAAATTTGTGATCGCACAGTAAATAGGCCGGCACCGATCCGCTGTTGTGCATCGGCTCTACCAGATTGGTGGTGGATTCATTGCCAAACCGTTTGCCCTGAAGATTGACGGCAATGCAGCCCGGTTTCCCACGATCCAGAAACAGGTGCGGAAACTTTCGCACTGAACCATCCGCCTGCTGCAGCTTCGAAACAACCAGCCATCCGGCATTGCTGATGTTGTCACCGTCAAACCCTGCTCCCATCTCCAGCGCATTGCTGATCGCCACACCGGTATTTCCGGCGCAGACCATGGACACGTGCTGGTCTGGAAACGGTATAAACTGGCGGCGGAAATCCGGGTTGGCGGAGAAACCACCGCTGGCCAGAATAACGCCTCGTGTCGCCATGACACGCAATGGCTGACCGTCTTTTTCGATGGTGGCGCCAAGCACCTTGCCGCTTTGCGTCTCAAGCTGCAGCATCGGCGCAGACGACCAGAGGGTCACTCCCGCGTCGATACTGGATTTAAGCAAGCGCGCGATCAGGGCGTTACCCATGGTCAGGCGCGTACCACGCTGGTAGCGCAGTTTGTCCCACATGAACCGCGTGAGCAGCCGGACGATGTGGCGCAACGATTGCCAGGATTTTTTGACATTGGCTATGTGCTGCATGTCGTCAAAGCCGATCATCATGCCAGCCGGGGCGTTAAATTCATGCAGGGGTTCGCGCAACTGCTGCAAGTATTGCCCCAGCTCACGGCCATCAAACTCGGCCGGCGCCAGCAGGCGACCGGATGTTGTTGCACCGGGCAGGTCCTGATACCAGTCTGCAAATCCCTCATGCAGCAAAAACTCTACTGCCGTGTTGTGCTGCAGGAAATCGACCATTGCGGGAGCGGCTTCAAGGAAGGCATCAAGCAGGTCTTCGCGCAGGGTAGTACCAATAACAGATTGCACGTAGGTTTTCGCCAGCTTAGTGCTGTCCTGCAGCCCAGCGGCATGCTGCAATGTATTGCAAGGCACCCAGATGCCGCCGCCCGACCAGGCGGTAGTGCCACCAAATACGGGTGTTTTCTCCACCAGCAGAACATCGAGGCCACGCTGTGCGGCAACAGTGGCTGCGGTCAGGCCCGCGCCACCAGCGCCCACTACCAGCACCTGCGTCGTTATCGTTTGCATGGTTATTCCAACCTGTCAGCGACTGGTGTGGTCAAGTCAGTCTCCGATGAATTGCGCTGATACACGCGTGCTCTCGATCACGTGATCGCGACGCACATCGCCATGGGATTTGTCCCCCGCGGATACATCAACATCGTCCGGATGAACCAGTGAAGGGCCGTCACCGAGCCTGGCCAGGCCCAGGGGAATAATTTCTTCAGGCGTGGGCAGCCCGCCTTCTGGCAATGCCATACCGTGAGCGGCCATGTGCTCTCGCATAGTGGGCGTATCCGTAGAGCCGATAACCAGATTGAGGACATCCACGCCCTGATCTTTCCACTCTGCCCACAGTGATTCACCCAGATTGAGGATAAAACCCTTGGTCGCAGTATACAGACTGAGTTTTTTGGTCCCGCCAAAGGCTGCGTGCGAACCTACCAGAATCACTCCGCCTCGACCCCGCTCGATCATCTGGCTGCCAAAATGATGGCAGCAGCGATAAACAGTCACGGTATTCATGCGCACGAAACCGTCCCAGTCATCAGCAGACACGTTCAGAAACGCTTCAGTCAGTGGCGGCGCTCCGGCGTTATAAACCAACAGGCCGATTTCCCTGTCGCCCACCTGTTCAATGATCGTGTCGACGGCACCTTCGGTCATCAGATCGACACCCACTGCCACCGCCTCAATGCCGTAGTCCGACTCCAGTTCTTTCTTCAACGCTTCCAGCACCGCAGGCCGCCGCGACAGCAGCACACAGTTCAGGCCCAGCGACGCGAGTTGGCGCGCGAATACGGCACCCAGCCCGTGAGACGCGCCGGCAATCAGCGCCCAGGGACCGTACTTGTCTTTGAACACGGCCGGATCCATGCCCGGATCGGTAACATTATCGTCATTCATAATCAGCTCTCTTTGTCATATCAATTGTCGTGTGAATTGTTGCGCGACTAATCGTTCATGTAGTCAGCAAAATGGGGCTGGTGAATCAGTGAGCCTCCATCGATCGACAGGCACTGCCCCGTCATATAGGACGATTCTTCAGAGGCCAGGTAAGCCACCAGGTTGGCCACATCCTCCGGCCGGCCCATCCGCGCGAGCGCCAGGTGTTTGCCAAAACTCTGCGCAATATCGGGCACGCTTTCCAGCGTTGCCTGAGTCAAAATGATGCCCGGCGCAACCACATTGCAGCGGATACCCTGGCGCCCGTACTGGGTGGCTATGTGCTTGGTCAAGTTGATGATGGCGGCTTTGGACGTACCGTATCCAATGCGTTTCAAATCGCCGACGATACCCGAGTTGGACGCGGTATTAATGATTGAGCCACCACCGCGTGCAATCATGTGCGGTATCGCATACTTGCAGCCCAACAAGTAGCCGGTGAGATTGACATCGAGAATGCGTTTCCACACATCCAGCGGGATATCGACCGCAGTGGTATCGTGGTTCTGGATCTCGGGTGTGGTAATCGCTGCGTTGTTATGCAGTACATCAAGCCCGCCAAACTGCGCGACAGTCTTTTCGATCAGATCCCTGATCGAATCGGGATCACCCGCATCAAACTGCACAGCCAGAGCCGCATTGCCCAATGACTTCGCCACACGCTCGGCGCTGTCCATGACAATATCGGCTACTACCACTTCCCCCCCCTCAGCGACAATGCGCTGTGCGACCGCAGCACCAATGCCGCCACCACCGCCGGTCACGATCGCTACTTTGCCGGCAAGACGATTATTCAGGTCAACCTGTTTCATTTCAGAAACTTCCTCACGGCGGGCACCATAGGTGTCGTGCAGTTAATACCGCCGTCCATGTGGTAGAGCGCGCCGTTGGCAAACACGGCCTCATCAGACGCCAGAAACGTCGCAATGGCAGCCACATCTTCCGGCAGCCCCAGGCGCGGACTCTGATGCATTTCCAGGAACGCCTGCTGCATTTCTTCCGTGGCCCATCCTTCCATGGCAGCGGTGCGAATCACGCCCGGCACAATGCCGTTACAACGAATCCCCTGCTTGCCGAACGTCGCCGCGAGTGTCTGGACGTACCAGTTTACCGCCGCCTTGGTGGCACCGTAGCTGAACTGGGCAACCTCCCCCCTGAGTGAACTGCTGGATGACGTAAACAGAATGCAGCCCGAGCCTCGCTCCAGCATGTGCGGCATCGCGAAGCGCGCGGCGAGCACACCCGCCAGCACGTTGGTCTGCATCCGATGATGAAAGACCTGCGCATCGAAGGTAAAAAAGTCGGCGTCCTTTTTCGACATCTGCGGATCAGTGTTGCAGGCATTATTGAACAGGATATGCAGTTCACCATAGGTGTCGATAGCGGCATCGACCATCTCCTTCAGCTGTTTTTCAACAGCCACATCGACAGTCACCGCCAGCGCCGTCCCGCCATCAGCGGCTATCTCTGCGCTAACCGACGCTGCCGTTTCCGGGTTGATGTCAGCCACCACGACCCTGGCGCCCTCGCGTGCAAATCGTAACGCGCTGGCGCGGCCAATGCCGCTACCGGCGCCGGTCACAATCGCCACTTTTTCCGCCAGTCGTGCCATACCGTTTTCCCGCCCCATGCTGTTGTACCTGTTGTTCGCTTCACCCAGACCCTGGAGTTCCATCCTGTCTGCGTTGTTTATAACGCCAGTTTCATTCGCCACTTTCAGCCAGTCGCTGCTCAGGAGAGACGCCGGATTTCCTCGCCAGGTCGGCAGTATCCAGGTATTCCCGCCAGGCGCTGATTAATCCTTCATCGTTGAGTTCATACACCGCCACCATCATGTGGGGCATAGGAACTCCACGCACCACCGCATAGTCAGAGCGCTCTGTCATCACCACTCGATCGGAGGACACGATGTTGAGTATGTTGAGTTTGTTATGGCTGGCGAAGCTCATCTGTCGTTCGATTTCTGCGCGTAGCGCGTCCTTGCCACTCACCACCGGCCCACCTGGCACCCACAGCTGCCACTGGGCGTCGTCGGCCATCATGCCCAGAATCTGTTCGACCTGGGGCCGCGTCTCGGCGCTGCCGTCGCCCCACAAAGCGCAGAACCTGCGAATAAAATCTTCCTGCTGCTGCGCCACAATTACTCCTTGAAGGTCTCTGCTACGGGCCTTGCACTTTCTCCCAGCACCACCTGTCGACGAGGCTGTTTGCCATCCGTCAGGATCTGTATGGTTTCCATATCCTCGGCTGCGGTGAAAAAGCGCTCTACCATGCCAAAACCGCTTTGGCCCCAGGCGTCCATGTTGGCCAACCAGGACTGCATGCCGTATACCGGCCAGCGACGAAATTGCTCCCAGGCCTGCTGCTCGCTCAGCACGCCCTCGGCGTTGGTCGCCAGCAACGCTTCGCGGTAATGCCTGATCAGGTCCCTGGCGCATGATCGGCGTTCCTCGATAGTCAGAGCACCCAGCATGAAATAGGTAATGTCCCGCCAGGGCGTACCCTTGCGCACCAACTGCCAGTCGTGCCATACGCGTTCACCATTCTCGCGCAGAAAACTGTTTCCCTGGTGGGCATCACCGTGCACCAGGCACAAGGGACCGGTATGCTCCCTTTCCTGGGCCGCCAGTTCATCAAAGGCCTGGGCAAACAGTTCCGGTGTGTCGTAAATCCACTGTGGAAGGATGGCTTTGTACTTCGGCTTGGACGTGTTCAATGACAGGTAGTTGTACATGCGCAGCAGCTGATCCGTGTCTACCGGCGTGTCCATGGATCGATGCAGCCAACGCTGCTGCTGCAGTCGCTCGCTGTCCCACAAAGCACCGTGTAACGTTGCCAGTGATTCCAGCCCCGCGGCCACGCCATCAACGCCGATGCGATCCTGGCTGTTGCCAAAGTTGCCAGCCGCCAGCCCGAGATCTTCCATCATAACGATGCCACGGCCACCGCCATCGCCGTCCCAGTCTGCGTAATACACTTTAGGCAGCGGTGCTGACACTTCATTGCGCATCAGGTGATAGAAACGTGCTTCCAGCTCACAGATGTCGCCGCTTTCGAAGCCCTCCGACCAATTCGATTTCAAACAGACGTGGCGCGGCAATTCATCTGGAGCATTGTTCAGGTGCCACTCGATACGCAACTTCGTGGTATGGCTGTTTTTGACCTCTACCACACTGAAGTTCTGCACCTCCACGCCCGGATAGCGGTGCTCAAGCAAAGACGTTAGAAATTCCGGCGTGACCGCATCGAGTTCCCGCGGCAGTCTTCCGTGCCTGGCAGGATACGGACGGTCTGTTGTCACCGCTGTGGTTTTAGTCATATTGACCTCTGGTTATCTCGTTTGCGCTGCGCTACTTTCAGGCAGCTCCAATAATCTGCTTCACCCTCGCGGTATCCCAGTAATAGGGCTGCACCAACGCCAGCAGGCCGTCTCGCCATACCCACTTTTCCATCACCGAAGACGCATACACATCATTGGTGCGCCTGGAGCGAGCACGCAGCTCAGCGAGAATCACAAAACAGGTATCGTCGGGTGCCCCCGCGACATGGCGGATTTTCAAATCCAGCTCAGACCAGACGTCGCTGATGGCTTTTTTCAGCGCCTGCCAACCGTCCAGACCGTGCCATTGACCGCCATAGGGCAAGCTCTCGGGGGAATGGAAAATAATGTCGGGATGCATCAGCGAGCGTTGCACTGCCACCTGGCCCTGCTCGAACGCTGCGATGAAATGCTCGACCCGTTGACGATTCGTTAGATCCGACATGTCCTCAGCCCTCAGCTGACACACCCGAACGTCGCATTACATGCCTTGACAGGGTGCGGTAACTATTATTAGATGGCCTAAGTTAAACACATAACATTTATCTGTTCAAAATAAATGTCAAAAATTCCTCGACAGGCCAATTCCTACCCACGTGAGTCGTACGCCTGGTACGTTATCGGTATCCTTTTTCTGGTCACCGTACTGTCGCAAATGGACCGACAGTTGCCGACTTTGCTGGTAGGGCCAATTCGCGCTGAATTCGGCATTTCGGACACAGCATTCAGCATATTGCAGGGCTATGCCTTTGCCATCGTCTACACCCTGGCGGGTATACCGCTGGGGCGTATGGTGGACCGCAGCCATCGCCGCAACATGATTCTTGTCGGTTTACTGTTCTGGAGCGTGATGACCATCTGCTCGGGTCTGGCACAAACCTATTGGCAATTGTTTGCCGCGCGCATGGGCATCGGCATCGGCGAAGCGGTGCTGGCCCCCGCCGCCTACTCCATGATCGCTGACTACGTGCGTCCGCACCGTCGGGGCCGCGCTCTGGCGCTTTACTACATGTCCATTGGTATAGGGTCAGGGGCATCCCTGTTTATTGGCGGACTGGTGCTGCAAAGCCTTCCGCCGGAGGGACTCTCACTCCCCATCGTTGGCCAGATGGACAACTGGCGATGGATGTTTCTGTTTGCCGGGGCTCCCGGCATCGTGGTGGCGGCACTTTTATTCAGCGTACAGGAGCCGCATCGACAGGAAACCCGAACAACTGAGGGTGCCACGGCGTCCCAACCCTCTATTGCGGAAGTTGTCGCTTACGTGACGCTGCACAGGGCGACCTTCTCCAGAGTACTCATTTACCCATCGATCCTTGCAATCATCGGCTATGGCAGCCTTGCCTGGGCTCCCGCGCTTATGCAGCGTCGCTTTGACATGCCGACCTCGGAGGCCGCCGTCATCATCGGCGTACTCATCGCGGTCTGTGGCACCATTGGTACCCTCATCAGCGGTTGGTTGAGTGATTACTGGCACCGTAAACGCATCGCGGCAGCCCGCTTTCGCGTTACCCTGGTGGGCCAGGTGATCCTACTGCCGACCGTATCGATATGGGCCCTGATGCCGCACCCGTACCTGAGCTGCGCCCTGCTGGGCCTGAGTCTGATTGGTCTTGCAATCGCACAGACAGCAGCGCCGCCGGCGATTCAGGAAGTGGCACCCAATCGAATGCGCGGGCAATTGATTGCAGTGTACCTGCTGTTCGGTGGTTTGCTGGGTATCGGCCTGGGGCCCACCCTGGTGGCACTGATCACCGACTTCGTATTTGCCGATGAGTCCATGTTGCACTGGTCAATAGCGCTTAGTGCGGCCCCGGTCTCCCTGCTGGGACTCTGGTTATGCTGGAGCGGCCAGAAGCCTTATGCACAGACTCGAATGCAACTTGTTGGCAAATCCTCCCGGCACCCGGTGCAAAACGAGTGAGAGCGGCGGTAACACTTACTGCATAGCCTGAGCCTGATCTGTTGCGCGTAACAGGGCATCGGCCAGCGCAACAGGATGAGACAGAAACACCTCGTGCGCAGCATCTAGCGTCAACTGATTCGCAGCGCCTGCGCGCTCCGCAAACCTGCCCTGCCAGGCAGGCGGCAAAATAGGATCCGCTGCAGTCACTATGTAGCTCTTGGGTACCCTGATATTGCACAGGTCGACCGCCAGGGGCTCAACCGCCAGCGACATTGGCCAGCTATCCTGGCTGCATTCCTGCAGCAGCCACTGTACATCCTCATCTGACAAACCCGGTGCAAACATGGCACGCATGAGTTCGAACGGATCAGTGGTTGCCGGGTCAACTGGATATCCCACTACGGCGGGGTCAAGGCCCCGCAGACCACTGCCCATGGTCTGCATCACGCTTTCACCCAATCGCGGCACACAGGCCGTCACGAAAATCAGATGACTGAACAATCCGGGAGCCTGATCAGCCAGGTAAGGCATCACCACACCGGCCATGGAATGGCCTACGAGAACAGCGTCTTCAATGCCGGCCTGGCGAACCTCTGCAATCAGCTCACTGGCCACCTGTGACAGACAGATGTTTTCTGCGGGACGTGCCCGTTTCTTGCCGCAGCCGGGAATATCGAGTGCCAACAGAGTACCGCTGCACTGGTGCTGGAGTGATTCGATTAGCCTTGCCCAGCACCATCCTCCATGATTTCCGCCGTGCAGAAAGACAAAATTATTTTCACAGCCAGTGCTCACGCGACTACCGTGCCGCAGGTGAAACAAAGTAGCGGGCCGTCAACCTGCCATTGTCCAGACAGTAGGTTTCGAGGGTGTCCGATGATAACTCCCCACTGCTGATGCGGTAATTTCGATGGTGGGTTACCGCCTCATTACCCACAACCACAGCACACACAATTTCGATACGGATATCCGGCTGCGTCGACCACACCGCATTCAGCGCTGTCTGCGCATCCATTTCAGGGCTGCCAACGATTTCCACAAACAGGCCGTCAGGGGATATGTCGCGGTGACAAGCCAGAAACCCTTCCTTGTCGCCATCGTTCCAATGCGCCACCTGCGCATGCAGGAAATTTTCCAACTGTTGATTTTTTTCCACCGTAGCGGCCCTCCGTGTCCAGTGAGACGAATAAGCGTCAGGGGTTTACGTCTGGGAGATTGGTCATGGTCGAATCCAGGCCTGTCAGGGCGCGGCCATAAAGCTCCTCGGACAAGGGGCAACTCAAATACGTATGGCGACTACCAACGTTCAAATCGCGCCACAATCTCTGCAAGGCACTGGCGCTGGCAAACGCGCCGGGGCCGGCTATGTCCATCAGGCGACTTGTGGCGTTGCGCAACAGCCCCATGGCGTGGCCACAGTCTGCCTGAATGCGCGCTTTATCGAACCCGCTGAGCGTTCGCCGCTGTGCAGTGACGTCGATATCATTGATGGCCCTGCGCACGTGCATCCAGGCGGAATCTATTTCCATTGCGGACTGCCCCAGCTGCTGCACGAAGACGGCGGAGTCAGTCTTGCTGGGAAAGTCCCAACCGATGACAGGACGAGCGTGCATGGCAGCAGTCACCTGTTCCAACAGCGACTGCGCGGCACCGAGCATGGGTGAAAGCACCACCAGTGGAAACAGCGGTTCCTTCGGCCAGTTGTCCCTGGGCTCCATGTTTGCCTGCATCACAGCCAACTCGTCGTGACTGGCCGTTGCCGCTGCGTTTTTATGCGCTGCGGGATCAACAATAAATTCGGCCGGTACCACCAACGCCTCTGCAACGACCGTGTTGCTGCCGGATGCGCTGACTCCTGCTACCTGCCAGGTAATATCAATACGTGTATGAGGGTTGCGTTTCAAGGGTATGATCGCAAACCCCTGACCGACACTATTGCCTGAGTCATCAAGTATACGTACGCCATTCAGGGCGTAGTCCGCGTGCATACAGCCCGACGCATAACCCCAGCGTCCGTTCACCACATAGCCGCCCTCCGCCGGCCGCGCCGTGCCCGTTGGCGCTGCCACGCTGCACAGCAATTCGTCACCGCGTAAAAAGACTTTCTCTCGAATCACCGGCGGCATAGCCGCCACCGACGCAGTCACGCTGGAAAGCAGGCCGAACGCCCAGGCACTGCCCGGGTCTGCTTTCGCCAGTTCAGCCACGGTTTCGGTGTGAGTGATTAACGGGTGCCCAACTCCTCCCGCCCGGCGTGGAAACATAAATTGGAACAAGCCTGCACCCATGATGGCGTCAAACGCGTCTGCCGACATCTGGCCCGAGAGCTCAGCCATCTCGGCCTGCTCCGCAAGCAATGGCAGCAACGCCTGCGCGGCAGCAACCGGTTGATCGATGGCTATAGGGGTATAGGCATTCATTATTGCACCCTGGGCGACTTATTCGTTATGCGATGAATGTATACGGCTTGCTTTATGCTGTCTGTGTGGAAGCTCGCTTTTACTTTTACCAGTAGTCAAATGACTGCTTTAAACGGCAGGTACTCGCCGTTCAGCGTTTAATCCAGCTTTGCAATGATCTTTCGGTTGAGGCCATCAACCTGCGCCTGCCAGGCAGCAGAAACATCGGAAAATTCAAATTCCTGATAGTCCACCTGGAGGTTTTGCTCGGCAGAAATCTTTAGCAGGCGCCGCCAAATCTGCTCGCGATCGGCCGGTGGGCGTTGCCCCGTCCCTATGGTAGACAGCGTTTTGAACAACAGGTCTGCCATATCGAGATTAATCTGGCGCCCCGCGCCGGTGCCGATGGTCATGATACGCGCACCCCAGCGTGTTGCCTTGAGCGCGTCCAGCAGCGGTTGTCCGCAAACGCCATCGAGTATGACGTCGTAACCCTCACCCGCCACTGCTTTATGGGCACTCACATCGTCGTCGCTGTTCAGACAGACGATCTCATCGGCCATCCCCTTGCTTTTCAGGCGCTCCAGGGTCTGGCGATTGCGGCCCGCGGCAACAACTGTACCGGCACCCAGGTAGCGCGCCAGTTGCAAGGCAATCTGGCCCAGGGTGCCGGTGGCTCCCAGTATCAACACGGTTTCTCCCTGTTTGATATTGGCCACTTCCAAAGGGACCAGAGCGCCAGTGGCAGCGATACCCATCGTGATGGCAGTGCGATCATCGACGCCATCGGGCACCTCCCAGGCTTCTTCAACGGGAACCAGGGTTTTCTGTGCCCACGAACCGTAGGGAATCACCGATCGCTCTCCAAAATACACGCGACGACCCCCCTCAGTGTAGCCTACACCCTCACCACGAATCACACAGGGAAACTCCACCCCCATGCGGTAGGCTCCGAGTATGTCCCATCCGCCAAGCCCGGTGGTTGCAACATCGATGAGTACGTTTCCTGCGCGCACTTGAGGTTCTGGAAAGTCCTGCACTACGGGGATCGCCCCCGCTTCACTGATTACTGCTGCTCGCATGACATCTCCTTCTGGTTTGATAGGCGGTTATTCGTTGACGGCGCGTTGCCCAGTTTGTTCAGCACTCTTCTCGCTCAACAGATCGGCTCGTTTTGTGGCGGCTTGGTCCATACTGGCTTCCTTGACGTGGCCATAGCCGCGGATACTTTCTGGCAGCTCAAGCAGTGCCCGCGCGTTGTCGGCACTACCCTTGTCCAATTGCCGGGCCAACTGGTCAAGCAGTTGTATGTAGTCTGCGACCAGCGCTCGCTCCCGGCGTCGCTCTTCGGTCTTGCCGAAAACGTCCAGCCAACTGCCGCGCAAGGCCTTGAACCGGCGCATCAGTTTGAATGCGCCGAGCATCCACTGGCCGTACTGACGTTTTACCAGATGACCGCGGGCGTCTTTTCTGGCAATCATCGGTGGCGCGAGATGATAGTTGATGCGGTAGTCAATACCCGGCTCCCCCTCAAACTGCTCACGCAATTGCTGCATGAATTGCGCTGACGTGTGTAAACGCGCCACCTCATACTCATCCTTGTAGGCCATCAGCCTGGCCAAATTCCTGGCAGCCACGATACTCAAGGTGCTGCTGCCCAGTGTCGCTTTTTCCTTCGCTATAAACGCCGTCAAAGCCTCGCGATAGCGGGCTGCGTACGCAGCATCCTGATACTGCGTGAGCAATTCGGTGCGCGCCTCAATCACTGCCTCGAGTGTCTCAGGAAAATGCAGTTTCACCACTTCGGCTTTGTGCGCCGGGTCGGGAATCATGGTCGCGTCATGGGCCGCCACCCGTCCCCACTCGAATGCACGCGTGTTGTTTTCGACGGCAACACCATTGAGCTCAATAGCGCGCATCAGCGCCGCTCGCGACAGCGGTAACCAGCCTTTCTGCCACGCATAGCCGAGCATCAACGGATTGGTGAATATACTGTCTCCAATCAGCCTCACTGCCAGTTCTGTGGCTGACAGGAACTGGCATTGCTCGCCCAATGCACTCAGTAGATCGCGCTCGACACTGGCGCTGGGATATTGCCACTGCGGATCAGACACGAACTCTGCGGTCGGCGTGTGAGCGCTATTGATGATCGCTGCAGTATGTCCCCTGCGCACACGCGACAGAGCGTCTGCAGACGCTGAGACAATCTCGTCACAACCGATCAACACCTCTGCTTCACCGGTTGCGATGCGCGTCGCATGAATGGCTCCCGGCTCGGCAGCGATCTGCACATGACTCATTACCGCGCCACCTTTCTGCGCCAATCCTGTCTGGTCCAGCACGGTAACACCCTTGTTTTCCAGGTGGGCCGCCATCCCCAGGAGGGCACCAATGGTCACGACACCAGTGCCTCCAACTCCTGTCACTACAATGCCAATGGGCTTATCCAGCGCAGGCAGTCGCGGCTCGGGAATAGCAGCCGGCAACGACAGCTGAGCACTGCCGTCCAGAGCCGGCTTGCGCAACCGTGCGCCCTCAAGAGTGACAAAACTCGGGCAGAAGCCTTTCACACAGGAATAATCCTTGTTGCAGGAATTCTGATTGATAACACGCTTGGTCCCCAGGGGCGTCTCCAGGGGCTCTACTGACAGACAATTGGATTTAACCGAGCAATCGCCACAACCTTCACAGACCTGCGGATTGATAAACACCCGACGCGGCGGATCTACAGCCAGGCCACGCTTGCGACGACGGCGCTTTTCTGTGGCGCAGGTCTGGTCATAGATCATGATCGTGGTGCCGGCAGTATCACGCAGCTGCAACTGCAGGTCGTCAAACTCGTCGCGATGATGCACGCTTACAGACTCAGGCAAACCCTCGCGGGCGGCGTATTTTTGCGGCTCATCGCTGACCAAAACCACTTTTCGTGCGCCTTCGGCAACGACCTGCTGGGCCACCATGGGCACCGTTAACACGCCATCCACCGGTTGTCCGCCGGTCATTGCAACGGCATCGTTGAATAAAATTTTGTAAGTGACGTTGGCACCGGCCGCAATCGATGCACGCACCGCCAGCAGGCCGGAATGAAAATACGTGCCGTCACCAAGATTAACGAATACGTGGCTGTCATTGGAGAAATGCATCTGCCCAATCCAGCTGACCCCTTCACCGCCCATCTGGGTGAAGGTGTCCGTATTGCGATCCATCCACATCGCCATATAGTGGCAGCCGATCCCGGCCAAAGCGCGGGAACCTTCGGGTACGCGAGTCGAGGTGTTGTGGGGACACCCTGAACAGAACCAGGGCTTGCGATCCACCGTCAAGCGCGGTTTGGCCGCCTCCTGCTCCTTCGACTCTATCACGCAGATGCGATCATTAATGGTTGCCATGACCTCGGCTGGCAGCCCGAGGCGCTCCAGACGCGTGGCAATGCTCTTGGCAATCAACGCCGGCGATAACTCGTAGCAGGCCGGCAATAACCATTGTCCGCGAGGCACCGACCACTCTCCGCCGGCGTTGTCGCGCTCATCAAACTTGCCAAAGATTCTCGGGCGCACATCGTCACGCCAGTTGTACAGTTCTTCTTTCAACGCGTACTCAAGAATCTGGCGTTTTTCTTCGACAACGAGTATCTCTTCCAGGCCGGTGGCGAACTGTCGCGCGTCCTGGGCATCCAGTGGCCACACACAGCCAACCTTCATCACGCGGATTCCGATCCGCGCACAGGCTTCGTCATCCAGACCCAGATCCACCAGTGCCTGTCGCACATCCAGGTATGCCTTGCCCGCCGCCATAATGCCAAACCGAGCCTGCGGCGAATCGATCACCACACGGTTGAGCTTATTGGCACGGATGTAGGCCAGGGCGGCATACCACTTGTGGTTATGCATACGCGCCTCCTGGTCCAGGGGCGGATCCGGCCAGCGAATATTGAGACCACCCTGCGGCAGCTCGAAATCATCCGGTATCACGATATCCAGATGATCCGGTTCCAGTGTGACCGAGGCAGAGGACTCCACGACATCCGTTACGCACTTCATCGACACCCACAGCCCGCAGTACCGACTCATGGCCCATGCATGCAGGCCATAATCGAGATATTCCTGTACGTTTGAGGGATACAGCACCGGAATACCGCAGGCGATAAGCAAGTGCTCTGACTGATGTGCCACAGAGGAAGATTTCGCAGCATGATCATCACCCGCCAGCATCAGCACACCGCCGTGGGGCGATGTTCCGGCCGAGTTGGCGTGCTTCAGAACATCAGCTGAGCGATCAACGCCCGGCCCCTTGCCGTACCACATGCCAAAGACGCCGTCGACTTTGGAGCCGTTCTGGCTCAGGTTGACCTGTTGACTTCCCCACACCGAGGTCGCGGCGAGATCTTCGTTCACACCCGGCTGAAAGACGATATTATTTTCTGCCAGATGTGTTTTAGCCTGCCACAAAGCCATATCGAGGCCGCCCAAAGGGGAGCCTCGATATCCTGAAATAAATCCACCGGTATTCAGGCCGGCTTTTTCGTCGCGCTGTTTTTGCAGCATTGGCAAGCGCGCCAATGCCTGAGTACCACTGATGTAGATACGCCCATCAGGCTTCAGGTATTTGTCGTCAAGGGTAACTTCACGCAACCCGTCTGTGCGGGTATCTAGCTGATCAGCCTTCATGAGTCACTCCGGGACTGACGAAACTTTTTGAAATCTCTGGGGAATTCGCAATACATGCCAGTTGCAGTCAGAGCGTCTTGGCAATAATGTGCTTCATGATTTCCGAAGTGCCGCCATAGATGCGGGCTACGCGTGCATCCACCCAGGCGCGACTGACGCGATACTCGTTCATAAAGCCATAGCCGCCGTGCAGCTGCAGAAACTCATCAAGCAACTTGCCTTGCATTTCGGATCCCACGAGTTTGGCCATCGCCGCTTCGTCTGCAGACAGTTCATCCAGCATGACCTTTTCCAGGCAGGCGTCAACGAACGCGCGCAACATGACGAACTGTGCCTTGGCCTCCGCCAGCTTGAATTGGGTGTTTTGGAAATCGAAAACCGTCTGGCCGAACACGTTACGGCCTTTCACATACTCAATCGTCTCTGCCATCATTGATTCGATCGACTGGGCCGCGCGGATGGCGATAATCAGGCGCTCCCACGCCAATTGATGCGAGAGGTACCTGAAGCCTTCGTCCTCTTCGCCCAGGCGGTTGCTCGCGGGGACTCGCACATCGTCAAAGAACAACTCGGAAGTGTCCTGTCCCTTGAGCCCTATCTTGTCCAGCAAACGGCCCTTGGCAAACCCGTCGCGATCCGTCTCCACACACAGGAGGGTCAGTTTTTTTTCATTGGCGTCGAGCTTACCGCCGGTGATAACCAGATCTGCGTTGCCGCCATTGGTAATAAAGGTTTTCTGTCCGGAAACCCGATAGTCGTCTCCGTCTTTCCTGAATTGCGTACGCATGGCACGCAGGTCACTGCCGATGCTGGGCTCGCTCAGCCCCAGAACACCGATGATGTCACCCGATACCATACCCGGCAGCCAGCGCTGTTTCTGTTCCTGATTACCGTAGGCCACGATGTAATTGGCGACAATTTCGGAATGCGTGGTAAAACCGACTGCGGTGGCATTGACCCGTGCCAGCTCTTCTATCATCACCGCAGAGTGGCCGTAGTCGCCACCTGGGCCACCGTACTCTTCCGGGACGGTACTGCACAAAAGCCCCGTTTCGCCCGCCTTCAGCCAAACGTCTTTCGGTACGATTCCTTCCTTCTCCCACTGCTCGAGATAAGGCGTAATTTCCCTGTCGATAAAGCGTCTGGCCTGCTCACGAAACATTTCGTGATCATCGCGAAATACCTTTCTCATACTCTGTTCTCCAACTGATACGACCCGCTATTGACCCTTGAACTCGGGCACACGCTTTTCCAGAAATGCAGACACGGCTTCTTCGTGATCTTGCGTATGGTGCGCGATGGATTGATAGGCGGCGGACATCTCCAGCAGGGAATCAAGACGCATATGCTGTCCCTCGCGCAACAGCCTCTTGGTGAGGCGAAGACCGTGTGCCGGATTGGCGGCAATCCGCTGCGCGATGGACAGCGCAGCCTGATCCAGTTCCTCGCGCGGAACAACCTCAGTTACCAGGCCGTATTCCAGCGCCGTTTGCGCATCAATCATGTCACCGGTCAGCGCCATCAGGCTTGCCTTCGGCATACCGATGACTCGCGGCAACAGCCAGGCGCCTCCGTCGCCGGGTACAATACCCAGCTTGACAAAGCTCTCTGAAAATTTCGCGCCTTCGGCGGCGATGCGCACGTCACACATGCAGGTCAGATCAAGCCCGGCTCCGATTGCATGACCGTTGATGGCTGCCACGATGGGAATGTCGAGGTTATACAGCGCCGTGGGAATGCGCTGTATGCCATTGCGATAACTGTCTCGCAGCGCCAGTGGGCTGCCAGCAAAAATACCCGAGCGGTCGCGCATATCCTTGACGTTGCCGCCGGCACAGAACGACGAACCAGCACCGGTCAGAATGATCACCTTGACGCTGTAATCCTGCCGCAGTTCCTCACACAAACTCACGATCTCCTGAAACTGCTCTGGGCTGGTCAGCGCATTGCGTGTGTCAGGATCATTCAATGTAACTTTGAGAATAGCGCCATCGCGCTCAAGCTTCAGAAACGGCTTCATTGGGGCAAAACTCCTGAGGTGATAGAAGGCCAGTACTGTGGCGCTCCGGCATGACACACAGCACGCCCCAGTTCATCTGACCAGTGCGTCGCTGAACCGTACTCGCTGCGCCATGACCACAGACGGCGCGTGAGTAAATGCAGGCTGTACTCGTGTGTAAAACCAATCGCGCCATGTACAGCGTGTCCCGATGACGCACCGACGCCAGCCGCCTCCGAGGCGCATATTTTCGCTGCCATCACAGGTAACAACGCCAGCGTCTCGGTGGACTCGACGCAGGCAGCCTCGGCGGACACGCGCGCTGCCGCGACATGTTCGGCCAGCACAGCCAGTTGGTGCTGTACCACCTGAAATTTGGCAATCGGCTTGCCAAACTGCACACGCTCATTGACATAGTCCGAAGACAATCGCATCAGCTCCTGTAATGCGCCGGCGATTTGAACCGCGCGTAGCAAGGCTCCCCCGCGTTTCAGCACATCAACCTCAAGGCTGGCCGTCAGCGGCGCTGAGAAAAGTGGGGTACAGTTTTTCAACACCAGATCGTCACGGGGCTCACCAGCCGTGTTAGTCGACAGTCGCTGATCAGAGCATGCGGCCGTGTCTATAACGACAACCCGCGGCTCGTCGCCCTCCACGATGGCAACCACCTGCGCGACATGTCGCCCCCAGGGCACCTGCTGCAGTGAACCGGACACCGTTTCACCGTCCAGGACAAGATCGGCGTCAGCGGCCACTGACATGGACCCGCTCACCGCCTGGATTCCGCACTTCCCCAGAACCCAATTCCCCAGTAGTCCTTCTGGCAGCGGCAACGGCAAACTGAAGCGGCCGCACAGCAGCAACACAGAAAAAAGGTCATCCCAGCTGGCGCCTGCGCCACCCAGCGCTTCGGGTGCACTGGCAAGGGCAAATCCTGATTCTTCAATGACGTCCCACACCTGCTGCAGCCAGCCCTCGCTCTCAGCGGCAACCACGCTTGCAACCGATACATGATCGGTGAACAGCTTCTCCAGTGCGGACTCGAACACGTCTCTCATGATGAAATGTCTCTTCGCTGTGACTTCAACGTAAACCCAGGCCCCGGGCAATAATGCCGCGCAGAATTTCCCGTGTTCCACCGCGCAGGGAGAAAGAAGGAGCCTGCTGCATCAGGTAGGCCAGCACACGCGAGTGGTCGCTGCCGCCGCTGCTGGTGGGGGGGGTTTCCGTCAGCAGTTGGGCAATTTCAGGAATTTCCTGTTCGAACACCGAACCCAGATCTTTTACGCAGGACGCAGCCCAGGACGGATTATTGCCATCATGCAACTGCTGAGTGACTGCCAGTGACATATTGCGCAGGGTAAACAGGCGTGCGGTTAGTCGCCCGATCTCCCTTGCCTGCAGGCGATCCGGTTGCCTCCCAATGCTCTCAATCAAGGTATGCAGCAGCGCCATAGAGCTGAGAAAACGCTCCGGTCCGCTGCGCTCGACTGCCAGTTCAGCGGTGACCTGTTGCCAGCCCTGGCCTTCGCTGCCAATCAAGTCGGCATCGCTGAGCTCGACATTATCAAAGAACACTTCATTGAAATGCTCACTGCCGGTGAGATCCCTGATCGGACGCACGGTGATACCTGGCAGTGTCAGATCGATAATAAACTGCGACATGCCACCATGACGGTTGTCACTGTCGCTGGTACGTACCAAAGCGATCATGTAGTGCGCATGGTGGGCATTGGTCGTCCATACCTTCTGTCCATTAAGAATCCACTTGTTGCCCTGCTGGCGGGCGCGACTCTTGATAGAGGCAAGATCAGAGCCGGAACCCGGTTCACTCATGCCGATACAAAAATAGCGCTCCCCCCGGCAAATCGCCGGCAGGTGAAAGTCGCGTTGTTCCCGGGTACCGTATTGCAGTATTTGTGGGCCGCTCTGGCGATCAGCAAACCAGTGTGCGGACACCGGTGCACCCGCTGCCAGTAGCTCCTCGATCACAACGTAGCGTGAAAACGCGCTGGCATCGGCTCCGCCGTACTTTTTTGGCAGTGCCATGCCCACCCAGCCGCGCGCGCCAAGCTTGCGACTGAAGCCGGCATCGAAGCCCATCCATGAATCTGCCCGGCGCTCTGCGGGAAAATCTGGCAGAGCCTGCTGCAAAAATTGCCGGACCTCTGCACGCAGCGATTCAGCTTCAGCGGGAATACGACAGTAGTTGAATTGATCTATGGACATCAGGTTCGTGCCGCTAGTGGAAGGAAAATGGAAACCCGGCAACCTGCGTCACAGGCGGCCGGGCCGGATACTGCCGCTCGCTGGCCTTACAACGCCGTTCCCGCGTCGGCTTCTTCAAACATCTTGCCGATATCACCAGACGTGACTGGCCTGTTCGGATCGCGCTTCGGCGCCGCGCCGCCCATTCCCTGGGAGGGAGAGACATCGATGTGCGTAGCCTGTGCGCGCAATGCACCCACGGTACAGTTTTCTTTGCCGAGTATGGAAAACGGGTCGAAGGAGAATTCGCGCATGGCATTCTTGTGCGAGATCTTGTCGATCAGTTCATCGGACAAATGCTTGGCCTGCTCCCAGAATACGTCAGCCGAATGGGGCCAGGTGCAATCAGAGTGCGGGTAGTCACTCTCCCAGGTCACCATATCCATATTGAGGCTGTCCGTATTCTGCAGTCCAAACGCGTCTTCAATAAAGCAGGTAATCACATGCTTGTTAAAGAAGTCGCTCGGCATCTGGCCGTTGAAGTTGGAGTTGGTCCACGTATGGTGATGATTGTGGGTAAAGTTGGCCCTTTCGAGAAAATAGGGTATCCAGCCGATTCCACCTTCCGACAGCGCCAGACGCAGGTTGGGATACTTCTTCCACATTGGCGCCCACAGCCAGTCCGCTGCTGAGTTGGACACCGCGATTGGCATAGAGGTAATCCACGCGTCAATTGGCGATTCATCGGATGCATGCTCCGCCTTTACGCCTGTGCCGATATGACAGCAGATAACCACATTGTTGTCTTCACAGGCTTTCCAGATGGGATCCCAGTGCTCATTGTGAATAGAGGGATAGCCGTGCACGGTTGGATTATCGGACAGCGTCATTGCGTGTGCGCCCTGCGCCGCCATACGCTTGATTTCAGCCGCGGCTGCCTGCGGGTCCCACCAGGGGATAATGATCAGCGGGATAAAACGCCCCGGCGCTGCATTACACCAGTCGTGCAGGTGCCAATCGTTGTAAGCCTGAATGGCCGCCAGGCTGACTGCCTTGTCGGGGATGTTCTGGAAACGCTGCCCGGCGAAGCCAGGAAATGTGGGAAAGCACATGGATCCCAATACGCCGTTGGCATTCATGTCATCCACACGGGCCTGGACATCCCAGGTGCCCCGACGCATCTGTTCATAACCCAGCGGCTCCATGCCGTACTCTTCCCTGGGGCGCCCCACGACAGAGTTCAAACCCATATAGCCCGTTGCCTCACCTTCGAAAACCCAGACATCACGGCCTTTCAGGTTTTCAACCCTGGGTTGACGACCCTTGAATTTCTCTGGCATGTGTTTGTCAAAAGCGCCACGTGGCTCAATCGCGTGATCATCGACACTGACTAGAACGACATCTTCTTTTTTCATACTGATGGCTCCTCCTCGGTTGGAGTCAGGGGGTTTCGCGGGGTATCCACTTCACCCGTATTGTTTGTTCAGTTATACCCCGAATCGGGTGGTGTTCGGATCAGTCCCAAACGACCGGGACGGAATGCGGGCCCCGCAACTGGGCACCGGTAATCACCGGCCGCGGTTGCTCGGGATCAAAACGCACGTTAGGTAGCAGATCAAGTATCGCGTTCAGCGCCACCTGCAGTTCCGCCTTGGCGATAAACTGGCCTATACAGGTATGGGGGCCAAACCCGAAGCCAAAGGACGGCTTGAGATCACGATCAATATCGAAGGTTTCGCTGTTTGCAAACACCTCCTCATCACGGTTGGCCGAACTCACGATGCACTGCACCATCGCGCCTTTGGGGATCTTCATTCCCGCCAGCTCCAGGTCACGGGCTGCCTGTCGAACTTTGAACGTCGCGACCGGTTCAAAGCGCACGGCCTCATCAACCGCTTTTGGCACCAGTGATCTGTCCTGGCGCACGCGCTCCAGCAGCTCGGGCCGCTCCAGCAGCAGCACCATCAGCGAGCCGAAGGTCCGCGTGGTTGTTTCACCCGCCGCTGGTAACAGCGATCGCACAAATGTGGTTACCTCGTGATCATCAAGCGCACGGCCCTCATACTCGGCCGCGATCAGGCGACTGATCAGGTCATCACCGTCTCCGCCGGCCGCGCGCACCGCCTGCACTCTTACGAGTATCGCGTCATACAGGTGACGTGATGCTGACAGCGCGCGCTCTCGCGCCGCGGCCGCATTGGCCGGATTTACCTGGGGACCGGAAAGAATGTCCAGAGCCCAGGCCGCATATTGCTTGACGGTTTCAGGGTCATCGCTGGGGAAGCCGATCAACTCGTATATCAGACGCACGGGAAAATGCAGGCCAAAATCCATCAGGTCAGCCCGCTTCTGCGTCACCATTTTGGCCAGGTAATCGTTGCGTATCACCGGGTCCATCACGTTGACTTTCCACTCATTGACCACATTGGGCATGAACACAGGCTGCAACAAGCCTCGCGCTTTCTTGTGCATGTCGCCATCCATACCCGTCAGAATCAGGCCGTCTACAAAAGCGCCCAGGCCTTCGGCGATGAAACCACTGGTAAAGTTCTGGGCATCACGCAGTACAGTTTTCACTTCCGCGTGACGAAAAACAGTGAAGGTAGGCCGGTCTGCGTCGTATCCTGCGATGTTGGGAACGCCGTATTTACTCATAAAATCTTCGGCAATGATCGGAGAGTTGGCGCGCATCTCACGAAAAATGGCGTAGAAATCCACGTCATCGCCGCGATAGTTGTCGGCGACGGTAGCAAAGGACTTCTCCAGGCCGTTGCCTGATTCAGCATTCATGACACTCTCTCCCAGTCTTGCTTATTATTGTCAGCGGGCCTGTGCACTGCGATTGCACTGATGACGCCTGCTAACCACTGCCATTTATATAAACACTTTTTATTTTTATGTTCAACTTAATTCACTTCAAGTCTTTTGCCCTGCAGTCAAACGCCTGCCGCTGGACACGCAACCGGATGCTCTAAAGAGCCTTTGCACCTGCCAGCTGCCGGCGCCCAGAAAGCCGGACATCATCCACAGCAGAACACCGGCACCCAGGGAGGTGCCAACTGCACCGAACACGAGTGGCATTACCAGCATGGAGGATTGGCTGAACGTCGAGCGCAACGCCAGTGACTCGCCATGCCTGTCGTCGGGTGTTATGTCATGCAGGGTTGCAAGGATTGCCGGTTGCACACTGCCCAGCGCGAGTCCAAACGCGAAGGCACACATCGCCATGGCCCAGGCAGACTGCAGTAACGGATAGATAGCAAAGGCGACGGCTGCCAGCGCCACTGAACCGGTCATGAGCATGCGGCTGGACAACCACTTTGAGACGACGGGTATAACCAGTCGAATCACAATGGAAGCAGCGCCAAAGGCGGCAAATATTCCGCCCACCGCCGTGGCACTGAAACCTCTTTCGTGGCCCAGGATGGGCACGATGAAACCGTGAGCATCCCAGCTCGCAACGACGACCCAGTTGATGAACAGCAGTCTTCGCATTGAGGTATCACCTAACAGATCGCGGATTCGCCCGCGCTGCGCAGTGCTTTGAACGGCTGCATCACAGGCCGCCTGACGTGGCACCCGGAAGGACACCAGCAGCGTTATCAGCGGCAGTGATCCCAGTGCGGCAAAGGCGTAACGATAACCGTAAAGATCTATCAGGCTACCGCCCAGTAGCGGGCCCAACAGACCGGCGGCAGAGGGAGCCAGTGCAATCCAGCTGAACGCCTGCAATCGCGTTGACGCCGAGTTGGCCATCCTGCTGGCTGTGCGCTGGATGACGATCATGCCGAAACCCGACCCCGCGCCACTGCAGGCAGCGCCCAGACACAGGGCGAACAGGGAGTCACTGACCGTAAGGGAGATTCCCGCAATAATCGACAGACCTGCCGCCAGGCGCACCGGCGTGTGGTAGCCGGTGCGGTCCGTATAGCGACCAAACGCGATTGAAAGCAGCGCGGGGACTATGGCAAACATCGCCACCAGAATACCCACCGCCATGGCACTGTAGCCGGCCGACAGAGCCTGCAACGGTATCGCCACCCGCATGCCATGCATACAGGCATGTAAACCCAGTTGGCACAGCACAAGCGCGACAAGGGTGCTGCCGAAACCCGGCGCCGTAGTTTCGCCAGCGTTCACATCTGTTCCTCAATGGCGTCGAGCACCAGTGTCGCTCTGCCTCCTGCCAACATGAGCGCACAGAACAGCGTGAGCTCTACGATGGCCGCATCGCAGAAATGGTGGCGCAGTTGTTCGAATTGCGCATCGCCAATCGCCAGATAGTCAGAGGCAAACATCTCGGCGAACTGTAACGCCGCCTGCTCCGGGGCAGAGAAGTGATCGCTATCGTGCGCAAGACAGGCGATATCCTGCTCGCTGACGCGGTCACTCTTGCGGCCGGTCTGGCACACGCTGCAGCGTGTAATAGAAGCTATCTTCAACCGCACCAGCTCTCGCAAACGGTCATCGAGCAGGCTGTCGCGGTAAAATGAACGCAGGGTTTGCAGCCATGGAAGCGCGACTTGTGGCCTATGCGCCCAGACTTTCAGGGGTAAGGTCGCACTGAGTACGCGCTCTTCGCGGGCCTCCTGTATTGCGACCCTCAGGTCATCCTGGATCTCGGATTCTGGTAGCGCTGGTACACGCGGCATAGGCTGGCCCGTCATCATTGTTGCCTGATTGGCCGAGAATAGTATATTTATTCAACACTTTTATCAATTATGTTCATTTTAAGGCCGTTAACCGCTGCGACCGCCAGCGCAGAGCGGCTCAAGGCTTCCCCGCATTCTTTCTATGCGCGAATGAAATAGCGCACGTGAACCTCACCGTTATCGTCAAAACGGTAGATTTCTATGGTCTCAATGCAGTTATCCGTGCCCCTGATGTTATTGCGATTATGGCAGGCCACTTCGTTACCGTTGAGAATCATCTCTACTTCTTCTATCTCGATCTTTGACTGATTTTGCTGCCACATGCCCTCCAGGATTTGCCAACCGTCACCCGTGTGTTTACCGACATATTCAATCGTGAGTGAACCAGGGGCGATTGCACGGTAACACTGGAAAAAACCGTCATGGTCACCGCGGTTCCAGCAGGCTATCTGCTGGTGCATGAAGCCTGTTATCGTATCTGCGTCGGGTATGCTCATATGTCAGTCTCCCTGCAGATCGCTGCCGCGAACGTTGCGGGCAGAGCCGTTGCGACGATCAGATTCACCCCAGGCAACCCAGCGATCCGGTTCACGCGTATCACCGACACGGCGCCAGCGCCCTTCCTGTTGCGCGGTGATAGGAAAACCACCGACAAAATCGATCATTTCACCGCGAGCATCCGGCAAAAACTCCCATTTTTCCTCGCCATCGACGACGACTTGGGCGCTTTCTGCAAAATAACTCCCGTCCTTGTGGCGCACCTCTCCCTCAATATCCGTTGTGCACCGAATTTCGCCCTTTTCATTCTGGAAAATGGCGTAACCCAGATTGTCGTGGCCAACCATGAAGGAACCCGTGTCCCAGGTGCCGTCCTTGTAAATCGTGGCAAAGGTCCACCAGATCACGTGCATCTTGTTATTCACCACCAGATCTTTCTTGTAGTGAATGGCGCCACCTTCTGCCAGCCACGCCTGATCAAGGGCTATAATGCCTTTCACTTTGCGGCCCTCGCACTGGCCGGCCACGTCGTACAGTTGAGAAACGTAGAACGTGCCCCAATCCTCACCAGGCAGATACCACTGAAACCCTTCACCGATCAATGAGCCAGACAGTTCCAGCAAGTCGTCTTCTCGCCATGTTAAACCTTCGCCAGAAGCTGATATCTGCCATCCCGCGCCCTCTTCCCCGTCGAGGCTGGACCAATAAGCGGTGTCATTTTCCAGCCAGCGTTTTGGAAACATCGTGGTGGCACGCCCCTCCATCTTCGCGGTATCGAGCCGGATATTCTGCTCATCAACCCGGGTATTGAGATACATGAATTTGGTAGGATTCGGCGTGCTGCCCGGGGCATTGAGCGCGCGCACCAGGCAGTAAATATGATCTTCCTCATCGCGCACACTGCCGAACGGCATATGCTTGGTGAGCTTCAGCCCGAAATGATCGCGCAAATCCGCCAGCTTGGCCCCACTGACTTTCTGCGGGCCGACCAGACACTGGTAAGCGAAGTCTCCGCGCTGCGGAACGGTTTTAAAATAGCGCATATTATTATCTCTCTATAGGGGTAAGGCGGCGTGGTTAATCCCAGATGACGTGCACGTTGGAAGTACCGCGCAGCTGCGCTCCCTGTATTTCGGGAGCCGGTTTATCCGGGTCGAGACGGATATTGGGAAACAAATCCAGAATCGCATTGATGGCGCAGTTGAGTTCTATCTTGGCGACAAACTGTCCGATGCAGGTATGCGGTCCAAAACCAAAGCTGAAGGTGGGACGCGCCTTGCGTTCCAGCTTGAATTCATGCGCATTCTCAAAGACTTTTTCGTCTCTGTTGGCCGACACCACCATTGCCTGGATAAAGGAGCCCTTTGGAATGTTTACGCCGTGCAGCTGCACGTCGCGTGACGTTTCCCTGACCTTGAACGTGGCGATCGGCTCGTAGCGCACCGTCTCATCAATCAGTTTGGGAATCAGGCTGCGATCATCGCGCACCCGGTCAAGCAGACCAGGAAGGGTAAACAGCATCGTCAAAATGCAGCTGAAAGTACGTGTTGTCGTTTCACCCGCGGCGGGCAAGAGTGAACGCACAAACGTCACCACTTCGTGGTCGGTGAGGTGCTGGCCCTCATAATCAGCACGCAACAGGTGGGCGATCAAATCCTCGCCCTCCTCTACCCCCTCTTCCCGGCGCGTTACCACAATTTCCTTTATCGCGTCATAGAGGCCCTCTGCCGCCAACATACCCAGGCGCCTGGCTTCTTCGACCTTGTCCGGGTCTATCTGGTTGGCACCTGCCATCAGCAAAGACCAGGAAGCGAACTGCTTGTATTGATCACTATCCGTCACCGGAAAGCCCATCAATGAATACATGATACGGATGGGAAAGTAGAGCCCGAAATCCATCAGGTTCGCTTTCTTGTGCGCAACCATGGGCTGCAGAAAATCATTGCGAATAACACCGTCGATTTTGTCGCGCCACTTGTTGACGGTCCCGGGCATAAAAGCAGGTTGCAGCAACTGGCGCACTTTGCGGTGCTGCTCACCATCGAGGCCCAGAATAAACAGCCCGCCTTCAAACGCTGCGCCCAGCCCCTTCAAGATAAATCCGCTGGTATAGGTTTCCCCATCCAGCAGGATCTGTTTGACATCGTCATAATCAAACAGCGTATACGTGGGTTTCGTGCCCTGCGCCAGGCCAGCATTGGTGGGCACGCCGAATTGCGCAATGAAATCGCCTTCATAGATTGGGGATTTGTGGCGCATTTGCTGGCAGGCCTGGTGAATATCGATGCCCGTGCCTTTATAGGTTTCGGAAACGACGTTGTAGGAGGCCTCCAGCGGTATATCGAGTATGGATGCGTTACTCATGGCTTTTTCCTGTTATGTCTCATGCACAGCACCAGCCATGGTAGAGTAGCGCCCTGCACCACGCATGCGTTTGAGTTTGACACCGGGTACAATGAGCGTGGATGCACCGGGACAACCTCAAATGACCGATAAACCTCAGCAACCTAAGTCCTCCAGTAAAGTGGAAACCATGCAGCGCATCCTGGACGCTGCGCGCGTCGAGTTTGCTGACAAAGGCCTGGACAAGACACACATTCAGGCCGTCGCGGAAGCAGCAGGTGTCACCAAACAGCTGATCTACCACTACTACCTGAGCAAAGATAACCTGTTCGCCTGTGTACTGGACGAATCGTCCTATCACGCCATGACTGCAATGGCGCAGATCGATGTTGAACATCTGTCGCCTCGCGAAGGCCTGCGCTCAATGATTTACCAGATGTTTGATATGTTCGAACAGGACCCTACGTTGGCGTCTCTGGCTACCGAGGGGATACGCTACCACGATCATCACGACACGCCGCGCAACCGCATGATCGATATCGGGCCGGTGCTCACTGCAAAGATGACCGCCATCATTGAGCGCGGCGTCGAAGAAGACCTGTTTCACGATCGAATGCAGCCAAACTACATTTTTGCGACCGTTGCGCTGATGATCAGCGGCACGTTCACCAGCCGCTACCTGATATCTGCCGTGGGTGGTTTTGATCCAACCGCAAGCGATGCTCAACTCAGCTGGAAAACGCATATTGCAGACTTGATTCTCAATGCGCTGGAAAAGCGGTAACGCCGCTATACCCACCGTTACCCGGGCGACTTACCCAGATACCGGGACACTCTTGCTGCAGTAATCCGCCCGGGCAAGCCATTGACACCGCCGCCAGGCGCCATTCCCGCGCCGCCAAAGTACAGACCCTCAACGGGCAAGGTATCGCCACCCAGGCCCGCGGCAGGGCGCATTCCTCCGGACCGGGTCGCCATGGTGTCGATGTGCACAACGCAACCATTGTGCACGTTGTACTTTTCTTCCCAATCTTCAGGCACGTCGATATTGCGGGCAATTTCCAGTTCTTTCAGCCCATCCATATACTCGCTGGCCTGATCGATCAACATTTGCGCAACCTCATCGCGGATGCTGTCCCAGCCCTGCGTGGGATGCACTGGCATGGCGACGGGATAAAGATAGGCGACGTCCTGCCCCTGAGGTGCCTGGCTTGGGTCCATAGCAGTGGGCGCCGTCATCCACTGGTAAGGCATACGCGACACCTCACCGCGAGCCGCGCAGCGGAAATTATCGATTACCGCTTCGGCGGTACCGAAAATGATACCGCTTTTGCGAAAGCTCAGGCCATCGGTACGCAACGATTCATGCCGTTTGTAACTGATCTGGCCCTTGAGCGCCACGTCTACCTTGACTGGCGCCGCGCCATGCGAGTTTGCCGGCGCCAGAGCGATGCGAGTCAACCATTTGCGTTCAATTTCACCGCTTGTCACCATTTCCAGCACCGGTTTCGGGTGAATGGCACCAATGACAACGTTTGCCGTGAGCACTCGGCCATCGGCTAATCTCACGCCTTTTACCTTGCCTGCCTCGGCTACTATCTCTTCGACCCGGGTAGACAGCATCAATTGTCCACCCACTTCTTCAAACCGGCTGGCAAAGGCGTTACTCAATTGCTGCATGCCGCCTATTGATCGTCCCAGGCCGAAGCGTTGTACGAACCCCAGTAAGGCAAAACTGATGCCGCTGCCTTCGTTGGCAATAGGACCTGCAGCACCCAGCAGGCAACACAATGCGGAGCGCGTTACATCATGTTCAAACCGCTCCATAATTGACGTGTAGGCGGGGCTGCTCATCAGGGCCATGATCTCGGGCTTGAGTTTGATGTTCTTCAACAGCGCGGCCAGCGATTTCATCTTGGCACCGAAATTGAACCGCGCCGGGTCAGCGCGCATCTGCGGCAACGCCATATCCACAAACGCATAGACGATGTTCATCAATTCCAGAAACGCCTCAGCGTCATGCTCACTGTAGCGGCGTATTTCTGCGGCCGTCTCTTGCGGGCTGGTGCCGAACACCAGTGAGGAACCGTCGGGATGCAGAAAAACATAGCCGGGTAACATTCTTTCCTGACGGAACCCGTGCCGCTCCAGCTGCAGCTCTTCCGGCACCATCGGGTGCACACGCAGAGACATCAAGTCCAGCGCACAGGGATGAATCATGTGCTCCGGGGCCTCAGGCAGGGTGTAACCGGAATTACACATCCCACCGGCCTTGTCCAGCGCCTCAATGACCACCACCTTTCTGCCCTCGGCGGCAAGATAGCAACCCGCTGTCAGGCCATTGTGGCCGCCGCCAATAATCGCGACATCGTAATCTGTAGACTCAGGCATTATTTTTATCTCTCGTGGTGGGCCGCCCGCAATCTCTCAACGCAGGGTGAGTGCAGGCGAAAACATGAGGCTGCAATTGAAACACAGCTCACAGGGCGATGTGCGAACTTAACTTTGACTGATAGTCAAACCAGCCAGCGATCTGGCCTCGTCAGTCAACACGGTGCGCAATCACCATCGATTGCACCATGCGCCGGATTTTCTTGGGTAGCGATCGCCGCCTTTGTGGCGTGGACTTGACGAGCTGTTCGCTGAGGATATAACGAATTAAGAATTCACAAATCAATTCCCTGTCGAGCTCCACGCCGAGTCTTTCATCCCAGGCATCAAATACGATACGCAAATCCTTCTGCAGGCTCTCGATGGAGTCGTGAAAAATGCGGTTGAACCAGCCGATAGCGTATTGCGGCGCGACCGAAAGCAACTTCTTGGCCGTTCCAAGTTCCAGGTATTGATCAAGGTAGTCCACCAGCGCGTTAAAGCGCTCGTCCGGGTCATCGTAGGCCTCCAGGGCGCCACTGAGCGAAGCGTGGAAACGCTCCCGCTTGTACTTTGAAAAGGCATCCAGCAACTCATCCTGAGACGAGAAATAGCGGTAAAACGTGCCGCGTGATATGCCTGCCACCTTGCACACATCCAGTATGGACACCCGGTCCACTCCAGACACCAGGATGACCTGGTCGGCAGCATCAAAAATCGCCTGTATGGTGTTCTCAGAACGCTTGTTACGCCTGCGTCTTACCGGTCCGCTGTCTTTCTGGACCTCCTTTGAAGAGCCTGCTTTTTTGCTGCTGGCTGGCTTTTTTACCGCTTGTACTTTTGCCCCGGACATCCACGCACCTCCCTGTTCATATTCGTTAGCTTAACACTTTCGACGTTTATGTTATTTTCAATTTTGCGCAAACCGGCGCATTCGCGAACAGACCGTGCGCTAGATTGCGCGATCCATGCCTAACAGATGCGCAATGTCTTCACCCGGGGCAGCGTCTCCCAGATAGGAATAGTCGCCCGTTTGCTGCCGCTCCCATAACTGCTTCATCAACATGCGGTAACGGCCACCCGGTCCGTCAAAACGCGAGTGCAGATCCCGGGGCGCGTCATCGGTGAGATAAGCCGGCGTCTGTGGCCTCATGACGGAGTTATCCTGCGGACCCACCACGTAGGCCATGCGCGGCATAATGCGACGAAACGGCAGCGGCGCAGCATGCAGGTTAAAAATCTGGTTCACTCTTGAGCGATACTTGCCACTGGGCACAAATGGCTGCACATTCGGCACGTCAAAACCTGGACTGAACCGCGGGTAGGATATGCACAGGTTACTGCGCAGGTGAACGTGCAATGTTGAACGAAAATCCTGGTAGCGGGTACGCACCCCGCCCACCCAGCGCATAACCGGAGACACAGGCTTACCAGTGACATAGCGCGTACGAGTGAGTGTCTCGGAGGTGTAGCTGGTTTCCACCTCGTCGCTCTCGGCTTCGCCCTCCCCCCCGACGACCTCACCATGCAGAAAATCGGCATGGGTCAGATCGAGTAAATTTTCTACTGACAATGGCGAGCAACTGTCAAAGCGCACCGTCGTGCGCATATAGGCGGGAATATTACTGCCATCGCGATGCAGAAAAGGAATCTGCGGCAGCAGGTCCAGCGACATATTTGAGGGATTGCCGTACCAGACCCAGACATAGCCATAACATTCCGCAACCGGGTAGAAACCCTGCTCGTCAGTAAACTGGGGGTGAGCCATCGCTGATGCCGCTTTTTGCGCCGGGCTGAAACTGGCCGCCAAAGGCTCACCGTTCTCGCGCCACAGGTAGCAACGCTGCGCGTGCATCACGCGGGTAATCGGCCGGGTAGAAACATGGTTGGCATGCGCAACCGGAAACCAGGTATCACGCAAGTCAAAGCTTGAAGGCAACCAGTCTTTGTTCGCGCGCTGCTGCGGCGAATCCGCGCTGTCTTGTCTATTCATCAAACGGGGCTCACATCCACGGTGGGTATTCTGCGCTTTGACAGCGACGCCAGATCAGCGGAGGGGCCCACAAGCGCAGAGGATATCGCTGCGCCATCCATCGTATCGAACACGTTAACCGGGGCTCGACGCCTGCACGTTAATCGATACATCGATGGCTGTTGTCGGCCAAACTCGCGGTAGCGACAAAAACGCCAGCAATAGTGCGTTGTGCCGCGACGCGACTCCGAATAGGCCAACGCCAGCGTGGCAAGAACGACTTCACTGTCGCTCATCAATTGATAGCGTATCTTGTTAACGCCGCTACAGTGCTGTGCGCGTAGAACCAGGGGGCGATCAACAGCCTTGATATTCACTGGCTTGCTGGCCTCGCCCCACTCCGCTTCACGATCTACACACAACGATTCGCCATCCGCGGTCATGTCGCCCAGATAAAAGTCGGTAAACCTGACCCCGGGGATTTCAAAAATAAGTTGCGGCGCATCAAACAGGATATCCCGGTAATCATCAATCGAAAGGGTCACCGTGCCGCTGCCATAGGTTTCCAACTCGGGCAGTGCGGTTTCCGGCGCCTGAAACGGCGGCAGATCAGGAACATCGCCATCGCCTACCCAAATACAGACAAAGCCTAGGCACTCAATCACACGAAAGGCAGTGACACGCAGTTTCGGCGGCACCCGTTCCTGCTCGCCCAGATTGGGCACGCTGATACATGAACCAGTGCTGCCTTCAAAAGTCCAGCCGTGGTACGCGCAGCGTATCGCACCGTTGATGATCTTGCCCTGCGCCAGCGGCACACGACGATGCGGGCAGCGGTTTTCCACGGCCCTGATACTGTCGCCTGTGTCACGGAACAACGCGAACTCATATCCGCCGGATGAAACGGCCAGAGGCTGCTGATTGCCCACATGCTCTACCGGTGCCACCACCAGCCAATCCTGCGTTGTTTTCATAGCCTGTATTCCATCCACCTGCTTCAGCTCACTCTGCATACGATAAGGTGTTGTAACTGCACGGGCGTCCGATCTAGCGTTTCGCGACTTCGATGCCGCTGACTTCCAGATCCCAGGTGCCGTCGGTTTTTCCCTCATCCCTGAGCAAATATTTCAGCACCCTGCCCTGCGGGTTCTTGGGCAGGCTGGTTCGGAACTCGATATAGCGGGGCAAGGCGTAGTATGGCACCACATCCACAGACCACTGGAACAGCGCCTCTTCAGTGAGCGTTGCGGCGGCACGCAGTATTGCCGTTACCTTGACGTCATCTTCGCCCTTGTCAGATGGCACAGCATGCACGGCGACCTCCGCAATATCCGGGTGATCGGAAAAAGCCGCCTCCATCTCGAAACTGGATATATTTTCTCCGCGCCGGCGCAGGTAATCTTTCTTGCGGTCGATAAAATAAAAGAATCCGTCTTCGTCAAATTTCCCAATATCACCGGTGTGAAACCACATATTGCGCATGAGTTTCAGCGTTTCCTCGGGACGACGCCAATATCCCATAAACATGATATCGGGATGAAGGGGACGCACCACGACCTCCCCCGGTGTATCTGCGGGCAACTCGCGATCGAGTTCATCGACGATACGCACATCGTATTCCGGTATGCGTTTACCAGACGAACCCGGCGCGGCGTATTCACCCCCTGCCAGTGAGGTAATCACACACGCCTCTGTTAAACCGTAACCATTGCCGCCTACCTGCCTGGCACCGAAGCGCTCACGCCAGATGCGTTTCGCTTCTTCGGTAAACGGATTGCCACGCACCGTGTGTATCTGGCCTGTGCAATCCAGCATGGCCTCATTGTTGGGGGCCTGGGCCAGCAGCCAGCCCATGCTGCCGAGAATCGAGGCGATAGTGGCACCGGAACGCTTCACTTCTGGCCAGAACTTCGACACTGAAAAACGCGGCACGATAGCCACTCGCGCTCCCACCAGGATATTGGAAATGATGCCTACGCACAGCGCATTCATGTGGAACAGCGGCAGAGGCGTGATAGTCACATCATCTTTGGTCGCCGGGCCTGCGCGTAGCTGCAGCCGAGCAAGGCTACACATAAAATTATAGCTGAGCATGCAACCTTTGGACGGCCCGGTAGTGCCTGATGTATAGATGATGCAGGCCAAGTCTGCCGGGTTCGGCTTGTTCTCGAACGCCGTATCGTTGGAGCCGCGATGTTCATCCAGCGCGACAAACCGCTTGGAGCATTCTGGCGTTTCTGCGAGCTCGCCGCGAACCAGTATCAATTCAAGGTTCGGCATTTCATCCGCGACAGCTGCAACGCGCTCTACGTAATCAGCTTCGCATATCAGTATTTTGCAATCCGCGTCGCTTATCTGATGCGCCAGGAATGCGCCGCGCAGCGCGGTGTTGACAGGAACACTCACCGCACACAGCTTATTGACTGCCAACCAGCTGACGACCGCGTCAACGTTGTTGTCCAGCATGCTGACCAGCGTTTCACCGCGCTGCAAACCCAACGCCTCCAGGGAGTGAGCCATGCAAGTGGAAAGCCTGTCTACGTCGGCGTAGCTGAACAGATCTCCGCCAAAATCCAGCAAGATACTGTCAGGTTGCCGCGCAACGGCCCGCTCCAGTGCATCTATCACCGTATCTTGTTGCCCCAGGGACCAGTAGTCGGGGTTTCCCATTCCAGACATGTTTGATTCTCTCTAAAGAGCCGCTCATGACGCGGCTGAAATTTTATAATTTGAGCTTGCCATTCATCCTTAATTTAAACACAATCGTCATATGTGTCAAATATAAAGTAGCAGGACACGCCAAAAGCGACGATAAACGCCGCTCTTGCAACCGGCAGGAATAAAGCTATGCGCGAACCGTATAAAGTGATTGTCTGGGGCCCGGGGCGGATGGGCGGCATCAGTATCTGGGAAATCGTTAACTCGCCGGCGTTCGAGCTGGTTGGTGTGCGGGTCTACAGTGATCGCAAAAACGGTGTGGATGCAGGCGAGCTGGTGGGTATCGAGGCTACCGGTGTTATCGCTACAAATAATGTCGACGAGTTACTTACAGTAGCGTGTGACTGCATCATTTATACGGCGCATGATGAAGGCACTTATCATACCGACGACGAAATTCTCAAAATCCTTGCTGCCGGTAAGAACATTGTCACGCCGCTGCCCTACCAGAATGCGCAGATGTTTCGCGAAGCCGCCTTCGTCGACAAACTGGAAGCTGCATGCCGTGCTGGTCATTCCGCGTTCTATGCGGACGGCATAGACCCCCACCTCATTCCCAACCGCATACTTTTGGGGCTGACCAACGGCAGCGCGGACGTCAAGTCCGTCAAGTTGCAGGAGCACTGGGATTGCAGCGAAGCAGAACAAGGGCCTTTGCAATACATCGGTTTTGGCATGGCGCCGGAGGAAGCAGAGCACATTCAGGTGTCGCGGACCATGGCGGCGAACTTTATGAACGGCATCGTACACACCGCTGAAAAAGTACTGGGCGTAAAATACGACCGCATTGTCGCTTCACACGACTATATACCCGCTCCGGCGGATATCGCTAAACCGTTCCCCATAAAAGCAGGTACCGTTGCCAGAATCACGCATCGCATGCAGGGCTTCGTTGACAACATCGGCAATAATCCACTATTCACCATTGAATACCACTGGCACATTGGCGAGAGCATGCTGCCCGCAGGTATCGCAAAAGGCGAATACTACGTTGGCACTATTGAGGGTCGTCCCTCCATGCGTATGACACTGAACTATTCCGTTTCCAACTACAGCCGGGAGCGTTTTTTCATGCTGGGTAATATGGAAGTGGAGCCCAGCTATGTCGCCACAATCATGCCGTGCATACAGGCCATACCACTGGTTTGCGCAGCCGCACCGGGCGTCATGCCTTCACTGGACCCTGCAATCAACTGGAAACAGGATTTCCGGGACATTGCAGCAGCGGCAAGCTGGCAATAGCCTGGAAACGTCACTGGCTGAGTATAAACGCCGCCAGCATTTCTCGTTCGGCATCGCTCAAACCCGGCATGGGCGGCATCGCCATATTGCCCCACTTACCACTGCCACCCTTGCCAATTGACGCGGCCAGGGTGGCGAGCGCATCTGGCTCGTCTCGATAGCGCTCGGCGACCTCTTTAAAACCAGGGCCAACAAGCTTTGTGTCGATCGCATGGCAACCCAGACAGGCGTTAGCCGTCAGCAGGCTCTGTACCGCCGCTTCGCTAGATGATACCTGCGCAGCGGCTGGCACTTCGGCTGTTTCCGCGGAGTCAGTGAGTGCCACGATGGCTGGGTCGGTGGCACTGGCGCTGCCATACGTCACCGCGAGATAGGCACCAAGCTGCTCAATCTCATCGGCCGTGATGGGGGCACCGTAGGAATGCTGCATCTTGTTCATTTCAGCAGTCCATTGGGCGAGAGTCATACCCGGGGGCTGAAAATGAATGTAGTCAGCGGAATGGCAAATGCCGCACTTCTGCAACGCGATGGCATACCCCGGCAGCGCTGACTCCTGCAGTCTGGAGGTATCGGCGGGCAGTGTGATTTCTGTCACTTGTGCCACCGTATAAACGCTGCATAGCACACAAAAAAGGCCTGCTGTCAGTGCTTTCATTGTAAGGACCCTCACGCGATCACCACTGGGGTCGATTCGATGACGTTGCGCATATACCCAGCGGGGTTCCATATTGCGGACGTTGGCTGGACTTCGCCCGCGTTACTGGTGGCGCGCACCATCAGTTTCACTTTGCCTTTTTCCTCGAACGTGATGGGAAGGCGCCACTCACGAAAAGAGAAGCGGCCCAGATCTTCGCCCAGCGTCGCCGGCTGCCAGGAACGTCCTGCGTCGCTGGAAATCTCCACCTGCCTGATTCCGGTACCACCGTCAAACGCGATGCCTTTCAGTTCAACTGGTTTGTTGGCCGGTAACCTGTCGTTGGGCATTACGCTGGTGATAAAGCTACGCACCAGCAATTTGCCTATCGGCCGGGTCTCGTCAGGTGATCCGCCGGGCGCAACGCAGGCGCAGTCATTGTCTGGTATGCGATAGCCATGGGTCATGAAGTAGGCATCGTGCCCTTCGAACTCACCGTCGAGAACAGTGATTTCGGCAAGATGTTTCACCCAGTAAGTGCCAAAATAGCCTGGAACAATCAGCTTCAACGGGTAGCCGTTCAAAAATGGCAGGTCTTCACCATTCATGCCCCAGGCCAGCATCGGCTCTGGCGAAAGCGACAGATCGATATCCAGCGCCTTGCGAAAATCCGGCGTGCTGTCCATCACCGGCTTATCCAGTCCGTTGAACACTACCTGCTTCGCGCCTTCTTTCACGCCCGCTTTTTCCAGCACGGTCCGCAGTGGCACGCCTGTCCAACGCGCATTGCCCATGGCACCATTGCCCAGCTGCGCCCCGAACACGCGCGGCGACGAGTAGCCCCGGCTATTCCCGGAACACTGGTTAACCGCGACAATTTCCACGGGCTCAGCCAGTGCCTTCAACTCAGCGAGAGAGAAGCTGATTGGCGTGTTCACGTGGCCACCAACAGCCAGCCGGTAGGTGTTCAGGTCAATTGACGTGGGAAAGTCTGCCAGGTGATAACGCACAAAAAACGCGTCGTTCGGGGTGATGGCCCCCTCGTTAAACACGGTGAACGGCGTTTCCAGATGCGGCGGGCGGGAATGCACGAGGATCATGTCGCGCTTGCCGGGATACTGCACCAGTGGGCGCGGGCCTGCCGCGAAGGTCACGCCCTCATCCGGGGCCTCGGCTGTAAGGCCGCGCAAGGGTGATGCGGCAAGCGTCGCTATCCCGGCATTGCGCATGAATCTGCGTCGGCTTGTTCCCTTTGTTTTGCTACCGTCACTCATTTTTACGTTCCTGACTCTGTCGGGGCACATTATTCTCGTGACCATCATAGAGGAATCGACACCAAAAAAAAATTGGGGCTCAGCCGCCAGCACTGCACCAGTGCCTGCTCATCACTATTGTTGCCGGCTCCAAGGGAGTTATCCCATTAACACCGCCACCACAACCAGTGCCAAACTCGCCGCTAAACTTAAATGCAATCTGAGGCGGGAATAGTAGGCAGGTTGCAGTCGAAACAGGTCGTAACGCCGCTCTATCACCAGGATGCTGATAAACAGCGCTGCGGCGATTAAAAAGTAGATTTGCATGCTCAACAGCAGGTAACTGAAAAACAGCACGAGCAGCAGGACGTTACTGAGTACCAGAGCCAGGGGATAGCGACGAATCAGTGCGAGCCCCCACCACGCGCCGAGCAGGAAGCAGATTATCGCCAGCGTATAGGCGGCAAGTGCATTCTCCCACAGCTGCCTGTGGTGAAGGTCGATAACGATCAGCAGCGGCAGCGCCAGAAATGGCAGCAGCCCTGCCCTTCCTAACCACGTTGCGGTTTTTGGAACGCCGTCGGTCACCAGTTTTTGTGATGTTTACTCAGCATGCATAAAGACTACGACAAAACCGGGCAGGCGGTTCATTTTGCCACCTGTTTTCCAACCAGCACTGAACTACTCATTATCAGCGCGCGTATCAACCGCACTGACAAAAGGAGACCCGCCTCGTGAAAGCCAGCACCATTGCCCTTGTACTTTTTGGACTCTTCGCCCTGGGATTACCCATCGTGGGAATGCAGGTGAATCCCTTTACCCAAACCGGCGTGCAATCCTGCACCGGAGATTGCTACGCAAGCTGGCAACAGGAGACCGGCGGTATCATCGCGGTCTCAAGGGCCCAGGCCGCTGCGAGGGCTGAGGCATCACCCGCCGAACTGGGCAAAGCCGCATACGCTGGGTGCATAGCCTGCCATGGAGCAGGAGGTGAAGGCGGGGTCGGCCCCAGACTTGCCGGCCAAAGTGCTGTGGACATAGCCGGCAAGTTACTGCGCTATAAGAACGGCGAAACTATCGGCAGCCAGAGCAACCTGATGTGGGCGCAGTCAGCGCAACTTTCAGACACTGACATCGACAATATTGCTGCTTTTGTGGAAACTCTCTGAGTGCGCCCTGCAGCGCCCTCTTTTCACCAGGGAATCGCTTTGCCCTGCCAGTCGTAAAACTCGCCCGTCTGGCCAGGGCGCAAAGCGCCAATCACATTCAGCAAGGCCGCGGCACTTTCCTGCGGCGTGAGTACACGGTTGCTATAGCCCCTGGAAATAAAGGGTTCTGACAAGGGCGACTCCACCGTACCGGGGTGCAACGCCACCACGCTGACATTACGGTGACTGACACCCCACTCCCGGGACAACGTGCGCAACAACATGTTCTGTGCCGCTTTCGTTGCCCGGTAGCTGTACCACCCCCCAAGGCGATTGTCTTCTATGCTGCCCACGCGGGCAGACAGCGAGGCAAAAACCGCCGGCTCTTTGTGCCGCATCAGCGCACTGAACGCCTGCGCAAGCAGTGCCGGAAAAACCGCGTTGATGGCGAATGACGCCTGTAACTGCTGCGCTGTCACATCACGCAGACGTTTCTCGGGTTTTAAGGTGTCAGTGTGCAGCATCCCCACCGTATTGATCAGCAGATGAACCCGGTCAACCTGTTGACGGAGCGCTAACGCCGCCTCATCCACCGACTCTGGCTGCTGTGCATCGACAGCATGAAAACTGGTCCGCTCATCATCACTGATGCCTTTCGGAGTTCTGCCAAGCACAGCGATATGGCCCACACCGGTGCGCTGCAGCAGGTTCTTCACCACAGCCGAGCCCACAGCGCCGTTGCCTACCACAACAGCATTGAACTGGCTCAACTGCAAACACCCACCGAAATCCTTCGGCGATGCTGGATCAGGCTCCGGATAGTCTGGGTCATCAGCCATATAAGAGGGCCTCAAGTGCCGAAACAGGTTGTCTCATACAGTTAGTACGGCCCGTGAGCCTGCGCGGATGACGCACTGACGGCGACCGGCTCATGCGCGCGATTGTGCTGGCCCGTGGCATGCCGTACTCTTTCCGCCAGGCCCTGAAGCCACTGCGCGAACAACCAGTGTGCCCACCTCGTTTGCCAGCCGCTCACAACCCTGCAATGACCGGAGTAATGACCCATGCCTATCGACAGACGTACCTTTAATCTCGCCGCGGCCAGCACTCTGGGCGCGATGGCACTATCTCCGGTGGCGACGGGCGCCACAGGAATGAACAAGCGTATCGTTCTCGCCTCTCGCCCGGTGGGTAAACCGACCCTGGATAATTTTCGCATTGAGGACGTCGCCATTCCTGAGATTGCGGATGGCCAGGTAATGTTGAAAACCCGCTATTTGTCGCTCGACCCCTACATGCGTGGCCGCATGAGCGCAGCGGAAAGTTATGCTCCCCCCGTTGAGCTGGATCACGTCATGGTAGGAGGCACCGTCAGCGAGGTCATTGAATCGCGCAACAGCAGTTTTCAGAAAGGTGATCTGGTCACCGCTTTTTCGGGCTGGCAGAGTTACGACATCTCCTCCGGGCAGGACATCAGGAAGCTGGACCCGCGCATCACCCGGCCCTCCTTCGCCCTTGGCGTTCTGGGCATGCCGGGGCTTACGGCCTATGTTGGCCTGATGGACATCGGCGAACCCAAAGCCGGTGAAACCGTCGTGTTGGCCGCATCAACCGGGGCCGTGGGTTCGGTGGTGGGCCAACTGGCCAAAAGCCGGGGCTGCCGAGTGGTTGGCATAGCGGGCGCCAAAGTGAAGTGCGATTACGCAGTGAAGGAACTCGGCTACGATGCCTGCATCAGCCACTATGACGCTGACATGGCTGCGCAGCTCAAAGCACTGTGCCCTGACGGCATCGACATCTATTTCGAGAATGTAGGCGGCAGCTCCTGGGAGGCAGTTATGCCGCTATTGAACAACCATGCCCGGGTTCCCGTGTGCGGGCTTATCGCCCATTACAATCAGACATCGCTACCACCCGGGCCTGATCGCATGGTCATGCTGCAAAGCCTGATTCTACGCAAAAGCCTACGAATGCAGGGTTTCATCGTGAGCAACTACCTGGACCGTGCACCAGCAATGGTGCAGGAAGTCGGCGCCCTGCTTGCATCGGGCAAGATGCGGTACAAGGAAGATGTCGTCGAGGGGCTTGTTAACGCACCAGAGGCCTTCCAGGGCCTGTTCAGAGGCGCCAATTTCGGCAAGCTGGTGGTAAAAGTCAGCTAGCCGTAAGCATCGCGGGATGAAGCTCGCCGCTATAGCAGATGCCATTCTTGATGAGGGCAGCTCGCGAGAGGTGCTGCGCAGCGCCCTTGATGCTTTCGTTTTCCAATGCGCACAAATCAGCGGCGTATACCCTGACCCCAGTTTCAACGCTTGGGCGAACGATGCACTACTGGAAAGCGGAGTTGCGATCAATCCACACGCTGCCGCTCATTGCGCTATCGACTATCAGCGCAGCGTGGTTTTTATCCGTGGCGTACACGCTGCGATCAACACGCTGAAATCTCGCTTTCCCGGCGCCCCCCTCAAAATACTCTATGCAGGCTGCGGCCCGTTTGCCACGCTGTTAATGCCGTTACTGAACCGGTACGCACCGCATGAGCTGCAGGTAACGTTGCTGGATATACACCAGGCGTCACTGGACAGCGTGACGCTGCTGTTGTCACATTTTGAACTTGGGGATCATCAGGTGAATACGGTCAAGGCAGATGCCTGCCTGTATCAGCATGCCGAACCATTACACCTGGTCGTCGCAGAAACCATGCAGAAATCCCTGGAGCAGGAACCGCAAGTGGCGGTTACTGCAAATCTTGCACCCCAGCTGTTGCCCGCTGGATTTTTCATCCCCCAGCGTATCGACATCACCCTGTGTGTGATCAATCCAGAGCATGAAAACACGCTTTGCCCGCTGGCGGTGATCTTTGAACTCACTGCGGAGCATGCACCCCGGCAGGCAAAATACAACCATCAGCACAAGGCGCTGAAACTCGACGCAGGCATCATTGAAATCCCGCCCCTGGCTGACATCGCACAACGAGATGCGGCATTGCTGTCACACATTACTGTCTTCGAACAGTATTGCCTCAAGGCATACGACAGCGAGATTACCCTGCCTGCGAAATGCCATGGGCTTGCCCCCTTGCTGGCGGGAGCGCGCTACAGGGTCAGCTACCTACTCGGTAGCTATCCACGATTTAACATCGAGCCTCTGGAAAACCTCTAGCAAGCTTGTGCAGCTCTCACAGCATGCGCAGGTTTTTCAAGCGTTTCAGCGAAGACGGCGGCCAGATCGCCGGCAGCGCAAGCTTGCGCAAACCCTGCCAGTAACGCCCCTTGAGATCCATTGCCGCATTGAGGCCAAGTGGCGGGTCAATCCGCGCCATGTTGGCCTGGAAAATCACTTCCTTGGCCGGCGCGAGCGCGGGGCCGGCGAGAATGCGCTTGCCTAGCAGCAGGTAGGTATCAATATCACCGAGCGAGATCAGGCTGATTTCCGGGCCCGATCTGAAAGATTTCAACCCATCCCCGGCCAGATACCTCTTAACATTCTGAGCCGCATGAGCGCCCATATCCAGGGCGTGATAGGCCTGCTTGCTGACAGGCGCCGGCAGCTTGGCCGCATCACCCGTGACAAAGACATTGGGGAAAGCCTCACTCTGCAGCGTCGGCTTTACCGCTGCCCATGAGCGGCTGTCGGCACTCAGGCCGCTGGAAAACAGCAGTGGCGAAGGGGCAGCGCCGCCGGTCCAGAGCGTCAGGTCAGATTTCAATGATTTTCCAGACGCCAGCCTCACCCGTGTTCTGGTCAAGGACTTTACCGACTCACCCAGATGAAACGTCACAGCATAAGGCTCACACTTCTGCTGCACCTGGGCGCTCAGCGCAGGGTCAATACCAGGCAGCAGCGTGTCACTGCCCTCAACAAGATGCACACTGAGTGTCTCGACGTTACGATACTTGCGCAGTAACTCGCCCAGCGCTTCAACGCCCTCCAGCCCACCGCCTACAATAACGATTGACGCGGCCTTACCACCATCGACCAGCGCATCCGCTCGCGTGGCGATCTCGTAACAGTCGTCGACGCTCTTGAAAGGCAGGGAATATGCCTCAACCCCCGGCAGCCCGTAAGTATTATTGACGCCCCCGACGGCGACGACGCAGGCATCGAAAGCGTACTCCTTTCCCGTCGCTGTACGCACACGCCCTGCCTGGGCATCAATATCGCTGACAGAATCCTGAACAAACTGATGACAGTTGCGACGGATAATACGACCTCTGGGCAGACGCAAGAGCTCGGGCGTTTTCACGCCTGACAGCAGTTCGTGGATATTCGGCAGGAACTCAAAATCGGCAACAGGATCTATGACAGTCACGTCATACCGCGATGACAGTTTCATCGAACATGACAGGCCAGCAAAATTTGCCCCCACCACGACCACTTTTTTCTTGCTTGCCATTGCGCTGGGCACTCCCGGGCACGATATCCAGTGGCGCACTATCGCACGGCAGACTCCAAAAATCTTTGTTCTGAATACCAGCGCGATAAGATCCTCGCCATTGCTAGAACTTGTATATCTCCAGACTGCCGGGTGTACCGCCACCTTCATTGTCCATCAGGTACAGGTCCAGGTTGTCACCTTGCTCCAGAGCCAGCGCGATTGGCCCCAGAATAGTGGCGCCATTGTCGCTTTGGATGACAACCAGCTCATAATCGCCGGCCGCTCTCTCGTAATCGTAAGCGAGCAGATAGGATAACCCTGCAACTACAGGTGAGGTGTCTGTAATGGGCTGTCCGGGCAGTAACACGTAGATGTCGACCATCTGGTTGCTGGGCGACGCATGCACAAAACTCATCTGCGCTCCGATGGCTACCGAACGCAGAGTATCACTGACGAGCGTGCCGGATGTGTCATCCTGCATACTCAGCCCAGCCGCGACCAGCGTTGACAGTTCTCCGGCAAGCAGGGAAAACTCGTCTTCGTAAAAAAACGTATCCGTAACGCCGTGTGGCGTCACATTCAGGCTGTAATCGTCTGCCGCGACAGAGACATAGTCTGTGGCATCGCCAAAAACAACATTACTGAACAGCGGCTCGCTAGCTGTATCCCCCAAATAGACATCTACCGAGGGATAGTCCGCGATACCGTTAACAAAGCGCAGCCCTGCGGGTGTATTGTCACCCACCAATTCCCTGTCGGCTGAGTCTCCAACCATTTCTATCGCGATAATCGCATTGGCCTGTGTACCGAAGTCGTCCAGTACGGCGATGAAATAGTTTTCATCCTCGTCAATATCAATAGTCCCTGCGTCATACACTGCCTCTTTTTCTCCCACCCGTGTGAATTCCAGCTCGTAGTCGCCCTCTTCGATATCGATCATGCCAGCGAAGCCGCCATATTCTTCTGATAGAACAGGGGTTGTTTCGAACAGGCCCTCATCCTCCCGGGTCAAGTACATATCGAGCTGCGGCTGGTGTTGCGACAGCATGAGCAGCCCAACTCGACCGGTACCCTCATTGAGATCAAACGCTTCCACCTCTACGACCAGCGATTGTATACTTTGCATAGAGCCATAGAGAACGACGAGTATCTCCTCGTCTGCGTCCAGCGCGACGTCAAAGACAACGTCCAGCGCCTGTGTATCACCGTCAGCCAGTACCTGATAGAACGTCAGCGACTTGGTGCCTGCGATATAGGAAAGCCGTTCGCTGGAATGACCATAGGCCACAGACGCTACGCTGACCTCTTCGATCTCCATGCCGAGGGTGGAAGCGTCGCTCACGGCGTTTATGAACCGAATGGTTCCCCCATCACCAGATTCACCATCACCTCCACCGCCATCACAGGCTGCACAAAGAAAAAGGACACTGGCCACGGCCAGTGCGCGAACGATGGGAGTAGACATGACAACACCTGCAAACGGAATGTGTGCAGAGAGTCTATGAACGGATTGCGTTAAGTTTCAGAGGGGGCGCGTAAAGCTTTGTAAAAAAATGCGCAGGTGAGTGAAGGGCCAGGACGGGTTTGCTCCAGTCGGAACCCTTCAGTATCTGCATATGGGATGGTTTAGCCGTTTGGTTCGAACCATATCGGCGAGCTGTATGCGCGCTCCTGCCCCTTCACTACCACTTCTTCAGGGAAACTGATCCCGAACCTGACGGCATCATAGGCTGGCCAGCGAGGTGTTGGAATCTCCAGAACGCGCACATAGTAAAACGCCCGTTCTGATGGATCAAAATCAGGATCCTGCCATACGGTAGTCAGCTCTGAGGCGCCGATAGTATTGGTCCAGGTGGGGACACTCAGGTCGACAGTGTCACCTACCGCCGGCAACTTGCCATTGCGCCGTGGCTTTCGGTCTCCCGACCACGCAACATCGTAAATTTTCTCTCTGCTTTGGCCGGTCCTGGCGTCTACCCAGCCTTTGATGATCTGCACACGATCGAGATTGGCTCCCATGGGATCGCGCTGCGCAGATACGAGGAAGTTCGGCGCTTTGGCCCCCGCTGGAGCCGCCGGCATGTCGGCGCCCATGGGCACGCCTTTGCCGTAACCCAGCACGGCCAATTGCCGGTTCCTGGCATCGTCTGCTACGAAGCTCCAACCACCGAAGAAACGTACCCGCATGCGCGGCCCTGTGGTAGAGAAGGTTTCACGACGCTCCATGGCATCGAATATCGCTTCTCGGGTATTGCTTTGCGCCCACACCGCCGTGACGCCGGCCGCGTTGTAACGCCAGCCCTTGTAGCCGATTCCCAGCTCTTCGTTTTTGTCCGCCACGTGCATCGCGCGCTTCTCATTGGTCGGCTCGTAGGTGGCGTACTTGCCAAAGAAATTATCTTCCTCCTGTGTGCTGAGCGCCGTGTGAATATCAGTACCGCCGGCCATACCGTATTTGAATGGATTAGCGCCCAGTTTTTCCTTCATCACCAGACCACGCTTTAGCGCCTCGCGGGCGTACTCGCCGGGCAGCATTTCGTCGGTCTTGGCAGTAGACAAATCCAGATTGCCCCAGTCCCAGGTTTCGTAATCCGCGAATTCATCCTCCGGGCTGAGCTTGGGGTGCGCTTCGCTGTCTCCTTTGGGCTGGGTTGTCTCGTACAAGCGCTCCCATTTGTTGCGGGTTGCGGCATATTCAGCGTCGATAGCCGGCTTGCCTTCGGCGAAATCGTCCGTCAGCGCAAACATCATTCCCGACGACAGGTTACCGTTGTGTGGAATCGCCGTTACGTTCCCGCCGGTGTCATCCTCGTATTTTTGCAGCCATTTCCACAAATCGCGCGGGTTATTGGAACCCTGCGGCGGTGTTGTTGTGTAAGGCACTATTTCACCGGCGAGATCCGCACCATCGCGAAAAATCACGTTGCGATGCAGGTTGTTGCCCATCTCCAGCGAGGTCCATTCAAATGCGATAAATGTGGTGAACACACCCGGGTCGTTAAACTCTTCAGCCGCCTCAACAATCGTATCCCAGGTGCGCTTGAAGGCCGGGTTACCCGGCTGGTAATTCAGGGCTGGATCAAGCTTGCCAGAACCAAATTCTGCAATGAGGCGCCACATGGCCTCTCCCGCCACATCGCCGCCCTCGTTGAAATCCTTATTGTAGCGCCGCCCCGACTCAGTCGCCATCACATTGGGAGCACCCTGAATGATATCCACAATGGCGCCCATGGCGTCCGTGTGATCGGTAATCATGAAAAAATCGTAGGGCCGCGCAAGCTTCACAGGCAACCCACTGTTGGAGGTAACCTGTTCGCCAAGCGCAAACCTGTAGGCATCCCTTGGCATCAACGTGGTGCCCGCGCCGCCGGCGTCGGCACTGTGGCCGGTATGCACGTGGGTATCGCCAAAATAGACATCGGTGGGGAAGTTACGCTCTGCGCTGGGCGAATACGGGCGTTCGGCAATAATCGATTTCGATTGCGCGGCCCCCCTGGATTCCTCTGCGATGGTCGAAACGGTGGTGAGCGCTACAGCGGCACCGATCATAAGGGTAGTGATGCGCATATTGATTGTTCCCAGAGAAATAAAACACCTGGCCAGTCTCGCCGCCGCCGGATCAACAGCGGAGGGAGAGACAGAAACACCAGAAATGACCCGACTAGTCTAAGAAACTTTTCATTACAAATGCAATCAGCAAAAGGCCTACGAGAAAACATTCTGGGAATGACCAGGCTATCCGCGCCATAGTTCAGTCAGAGCAAATACGCTTTTGCAATGCCGGCAACGTCAGATCTCATAATGATCAAGTCAAAGCTCAACAATGTTCGCCGTGTGAATTACAGGCCCTGTCGGCAGACCTGTCGGCGAGCCGCCGATTGGCTCGATACTGACGGCCAGGCCTCTTGATTGTTTCAGCAGAGCGACCAATCCGGGTGGCAATACCTTACTCACACTGCCGCCGCTAACAGGCAAAAGACCGATCGACACCGGAGAGCCCGATGTCGGCAGCATCCACAGTTCAAACACCTTGTCGACCTCCGCAGCTTCTGCATTCACTGCCCGGGCATCGAGCTCACCGGTGTCGAGGTTGGCACTGATCAACCATAGCGGGTCACTGCCCTGACCGATAACACCGACATAATTCGGGCCCTGGGGCAGCGGCGCCGCCGGCACCAGCCAGAGGGTCACGGCAATCAGAGCGGCACTGGCGAGCACACTCCAGCTGCGCCACAGCCCCAGTGAGTTCCACAAGCCGCTCTTGACCTTATCAGGCCACAGTCGCTGTTCAATAGCTGCCCAGGCCGCCGGGGGCGGTGTTATTGGAGCGGCGGCCGAGGACAGGCACCCCAGCCGAGACTCCCAGCGCCAGACGGCGTCGCGCACGTCCTTGCGTTCTCGCGCAAGGCGCTGGAAGCGGCTGCGGGCCAAACCGGTCAATGTGCCCAGCACATACTCACCAGCCAGTTGTTCAATCAGCGCAGGATCATCATATCTCATTGTTCCAGACACTCCCGCAGGCGCCGCAAACCGCGACGGATTCGGCTTTTCACCGTTCCCAGTGGCGCGTCTTCTTTTGCCGCAAGCTCTTCATGAGTGAAACCATGAACAAAAGCCGCGACGATGCTGTGTCGCTGTATGTCGGCCAGCCGACCAAGGCAGTCCTTCATCAGGTCAGAGAAGGAGTCTCCTATCGAGAGCACGGGCGCCAGGGTTTCGCCCGCCTGATGTTCAAAGGTATTGCGACGTTTCGAGGCGCGCAGTAAATCCAGCGCTCGATAGCGGGCTATTGCGATAATCCAGGACAGCACCTGGCCACGCTCACAATGGTATTCACCTGCGCGACCCCACACTTTGACATAGGTGTCCTGCAGTACATCCTGCGCCATGTCCTTATCATGCAGCATGGACACGAGCACCGCGTAGACACGCGGTGAGGTCATTTCGTAGAGTCTGTGGAAGGCTTTTCTGTCCGCCATCGCGGCGCGTGCGACAAGCGCTTCGAGCTCGTCATGGGGCTCGTTCATATCAACTACCATGCTCTGTATTCTTTAATTTTTCGGCACGACGCAGTAGCGCCAGATCTTCTGGCTCGCGCTGGAGTGTGGCATTCTTTTTTGCGATTTGAAAGGCAACATCGGCGTGCGGCGCTACATCGAGATAGAACATCGCCATTTCGCGGGCATGACGATAATCGCCTTGCGCAAGCCAGGTACGAAAGCGCCTGTCCATTTGTTGTATCGCCGCGCTGGGGCTTTCACCCGAACCGACCTGTGCCTGCAAACGGCGTACCGCCAGTGCAGGTACCGATTCGTACTCCCCAACGAGAGACAGCACTTCGCGGTAGCGAGCCTGGTGCAGGAGCACATCCAGCAACGTAGCCCGTGTCTGCACAGCGGGAAACAGGGCAATCGCTCGCCGCAGCAAGGCCTCCGCAGCTTCACTATCACCAAGACCGCGCGCCAGATCTGCCTGCACTGACCAGCGCCAAGCGGCCAGCCGCGAATCGTTGGTTTGTGTTGGCAGATGCTGCAATCGTGTATAGGCGACCCGCTTTTCCTGAGTGGTTTCTGCCAGGGCAGCAAAACAAACCATTGCAGCCTGCGGTGAAACACTGCGCATTACATGGCCGCAGGCCTCACGCGCGGCACGACGGTCACCCACTACATCCGCGATGGCGGCTTCCAGCAGCCACGCCTGCCCGTTATGCGGCTGTTGCCGCACGACCTCAGCGACCAGCACTCGTGCATGCGCAAACTCATGTTCAGCCTGTGCCAGCCAGGCAGCGTGCAAGAGAGCCTGAACTGACTGCATTGCTGCCTGGGGCGGCAACTGCTCGCGCGCCAGCGCCAGCAGGCGGTCATCTCCCTCCAGCGAGTACTGCTGTAGAAGATCATCAATACTCATTGGTGGTTCAGAGCGGCCTGCGAACACATGCTGCTGCGAGCCCTCTGGTGAATGCACAGCATGCGCCGCAACAGTGCTGGACATCACCAGCAGCATCGCGGCGCAGGCCAACTTATTGCAGCAAGTCGGAAAAATCATCGTCAGCGGCATCCTGATTAAACGAGAGGTCGTTAATTTCGCGCGGTGCCTCGTTGGCGTCGTCTGCGTAAACGACGCGGGTGAAGTTGGCGAAGGACTGCATCGTCGGCGGTGGATCGACTGGCCCCGGGTCTACCGGCGGCGGATCAACGACTGCCACGTTGTCGCTGTTGTCACCACCGCCACACCCTGCCAGTAGCAAGATGCCCAGAAGTACAGGTATGTATTTTTTCATGAGCTGATCCTCCTCTGTTAATCGACGGTTGTGGGAAGTGGAGCATTTGCTGGTGAACCGGGATACGGGGTCAGCAGATAGGGGAACGAATTGTTCAGGTCCGATGCTGCCAGTGGTGCACCGTCTGTCAGCGCCACATTGCCAATCGGTGCATCATCTGGCGTACAGAAGCCGAGATTGACACCGGCGCCATTTTCTCCAAGAGGGAGATCGTGACACAAAGCACCCATTACCACGCGTAGCGCAATATCAACCACGTCATCACCGGGCCGCCGACCGTTCGGGAATCCGGCCAGGTCACCCGCTGCCACACCTAACGGTTGCTGATTGACCCTGGGAGTGGGCGCCACACCCGTATTGAGTCGCAACATTTCACCCACGGCGCCCTCTGCAAATTTGTTCACGTCGTCAAAACCCGTGAGAAAGGCCGCGACCAGATCATTGCGAGGGAAGTGTGCAGGTGCCAGGTTATCGATCGAGGTACCGAGGGTATTGTTCACCGGGTCGCGAAACAGTATGTCAATGATCGCCGGTAGTACCGGGTTGGTTACAAAATCAGCGAATTGCCCATCATCTTTGGGGTGACTACCGTTAAAGCGGTCTTTCATGTCGTAACCAATGACCAGCTCATTCACCAGGGGTGAACCCAGCCGTGATACCTGCGTCCAGGCGCCACCGACGACCTCGGGTTTGTCGAATGTGGCCGTTGGATTGAGAATGGTGGCCTGACGCAGACTGGCGCTGGTCCACCCGGCGACAATACCCTGCTCTGCGGCGATACAATCACGGTGCACCTCCAGCGCAATTGAGGTGACATTGTTGCGCGCCAATGCATTGCGTTCGGAATCCTGTGTTATGCCGCCGGGGAACCCACCGCCATCGTTGGCACCGGGTGCGCTGTCGCCTTCAACGGGCACGAAGTTGACCAGGTCGAATACTTCGCCCAACGCGATCTTGAAGGCCTCGTGACGCTGGCCAACAAACACTCGACCCGCCTGATTACAGCCGGGGATATCGATATCTTCTATGAAGCTGCGCGCATAGTCTTCGTAAATTCCCGGCCCGCCAAAGGTTTTGGTACCTGAATAATCAAAGGGCTTCTCAAATGTGGTGGAGCCGTCCTGCGAGGAGACAACGGGCGCAGTGTTTGTGCCGCGACGCGGGCCACTGACGTGCGTCAACGTATAGCTTTCACGATGATTCAGGCCATCGGCAGACGTACTGGATATAGCACCGATGTTGCGCAGTACCGCTGTTACCGACTTGTCACCGATAGTCAGCGGAATCACACCATCGTCAGGCAGCTCATCGTTGAAGCGAAACTGAAACGTGATGTCTTCTACCGCATCACCGTCATTATCGATGTGAATCTCGTACAGCGCATTACTATCTAACGGAAAGTAATTTGGCCCGCCGTAAGGCGCCTGCACGGGAATGTAATTGGCAATCAGTGTTACGTAGTCCTCCCGGCCGGGTTCATAACTCATAAACATATAGAAATCAGTGGCATCCACCTGTGGATTCTTGCCAATATACGGGGCTTCCCGATGGCTTGAACCATAGGCGCCGACAGCGAAAACGGCTGCGATGGCAGCGCTTAGTTTCAGTGCTTTCATAGAACGTACTCCTGGTGATTGTTGCGGGCTCACCAGGGAAACGTTTGGCAAAGTGGGTTTGGATGCACCTGATCCAATTATTTTTTAGACTGACGCCGCAGCGCAGCGGGCCACGCCTTCAACCGGGCCCGGAAAACTGCGTTATAAGCGCCATCAGCTATCGAGCATCACGTTTAATTGTGTTTATATTACCTATTCATTTACACGTCGACACATCAGGTCATTACCCATGAAAAAACGAGTGTTTTCTATCGCCATGTCTGCCTTGCTCACCGGAGCCATCAGCACGCTTGCAATGGCAGATACGCAACAGCTGGAGGATGCTATCGCAGGCCAACACCGCACAGCGGCCTTGACAGAACGCGATACCTATCGTCATCCGCTACAGACGCTGCAGCTGTTTGATGTGCAGCCAGATCACACGGTGGTTGAAATCTGGCCAGGCGGCGGCTGGTATACAGAGATACTGGCACCCTATTTACGCGACAATGGTCAGTTGATTGCCGCCCATTATGACAGCAGCGACACCCAGGCAGATTACCGTCCGCGTTCACGCGCCAACTTTGAGAAGAAGCTGGCTGCCGAGCCAGACGTCTATGGCAAGGTCAAAGTCACCTCACTCATGGTGAACGAGGACGATGGCAGCCTCACCATGAAAGCAGCGGCGCCAGCATCGGTAGACAGGGTTGTCACCTTTCGCAACGCGCACGGGTGGAATGCCAAGGGCATCACAGACGTCATGATGGCGCATTTTTTCGAGATACTGAAACCCGGAGGCAAGCTCGGTATCGTGCAACACATGGCAGACCCCGAGCAGGATTGGCTGAGCAGCAATACAGGCTACGTTGGCCGCGAGTACATTATCAACCACGCGATCAAGGCCGGTTTCCGGCTGCAGGCAGAAGGATTTTTCAACAGAAACCCGCTGGATACCAAACACTATGCCAAGGGCGTGTGGCAACTGCCGCCTTCCTTACGAGACCTTACCAGTGACGCGCAAAAGGCCCCTTACCTGGCCATTGGAGAAAGCGACCGCATGACCCTGGTTTTCGTAAAGCCCTGAAACGGCGCAACAGACTCAACCGATCACTAGCCAGCGAGATACAACGATGGAAGAAGAAGTAAGGGATATTTCCTCAAAACACGTAAACCCCTTCAAAGAGGGTGAAGAAGAGGATACCAAGGAACAGGCCGTTATCGACGCAGCGGCCATGGCGTTCGTCAGACAACTGGCCATGGACCTGGAAAAGGGCGAGTTCGATCTTCCTCCCTTCCCCGACACAGCTCTGAAGGTGCAGGAGTGCATCCGCGATCCGGCCAGCGACAACCGTTCACTGGCCGCCATTGTGGCCAACGAACCCGCACTCGCGGCAAGACTGATGCGCATGGCTAATTCAGCGATGATGCGTCGCGGGCCCATTGAGGTCACCGATATCCCCACCGCCATCTCGCGCGTCGGTATGGCGATGGTACAGAATGCCGCCACCTCCTTTGCTGCTCGCGAAGCATTCAAAACGCCTCCCGGCAGTGCCTGCGTGGGAGAATTGAATGAACTGCGCAGAACGAGCGTCAACGTGGCTGCAATCGCCTACCTGCTGGCCAAGAACGTGCGCGGCATCCGCAAACCAGATGAAGCCATGCTGGCGGGACTGCTCAGTTCCGTTGGCAAGCTCTACCTTTATACCAAGGCCGCAGACCATCCCGAGCTGTTCGTCAACCGTTCCGAGCTGGATCGCCTGATGGCCCAGTGGCATGCAGGCGTAGCCCGCGCAGTTGTTGAATCATGGGAATTTCCCGACGGCGTTGCCCTGGCAGTTGATGAGCAGGAGGTCAAGGAACGCGATCGGAACAGTTCTGCTGACTTGAGTGATCTCCTGTTCGTTGCCAATATCCTCGCACGAGCCGGCGTCAATGTGGCGGAACACCTGGGCGACCTGGATGCACTGGCCCGCATGCGAATTGAGGCGCCAGCTCTGCACGCACTGCTGCAGGAAAACGAAGAAGAGATTCAGTCAATGGTATCGGCGATGAGCTGATCTCGCAGGAGAAGCACAATGGCTACCGCCGCTCGTAACCGCGAGCTTTAGAACCGTGCAAAGCAATCGGGCACGACATAGCCACAACGCCTTCATTACCCGCGGCGTCAAGAAGATCTACGGCCAGGGCCCGGCGCAGGTGCAGGCCCTGCGCGGCGTCGATATCGAAATTCCCTCAGGTGAGATGGTGGTACTGCTGGGTCCCTCCGGCAGCGGAAAATCCACCCTGCTCAACATTCTCGGCGGCCTGGACAGGGCCAGTGAGGGCGAGGTGCTGTTCGAAGAGCAGAACCTGGCCAGCATGACGGATGCGCAACTGACACGCTATCGACGCGATCACGTTGGGTTCGTGTTCCAGTTCTATAACCTGATGCCCAGCCTCACCGCCCGTGAAAACGTGGAACTTGTTACCGAAATTGCAAAGAATCCCATGAGTCCGGATGACGCACTGGAACTCGTTGGACTGCGCGAGCGCGCAGACAGCTTTCCCAGCCAGCTTTCCGGAGGGGAGCAACAGCGCGTGGCTATCGCCCGGGCGGTGGCAAAACAACCGACTTTCCTGTTCTGTGATGAACCCACGGGGGCGCTGGACAGTACAACCGGGCGCGCCGTGCTGCAGGTCTTGAAAAGCGTGAACGAGCAGCTGGGCGCCACGGTGCTGATCGTGACGCATGCAGCCGCCACCGCGGGCATGGCCGACCGGGTTATCCATTTTGCCGATGGCGGCATTCGCGAGGTCAGGCAGAACGCCAGCAAACTCGATCCTGAAGACATCGAGTGGTAACGCGCCAATGAGCCCACTGGATCGCAAGCTGCTGCGTGATCTCTGGCGACTGAAGGGCCAGGCAGCAGCCATCGGCGCGGTCATCGCGGTCGGCGTTTTACTGCTGGTGATGATGTCTGGCCTGGTGACCTCACTGGACGAGACAAGGCGGGCCTACTACGAGCGCTACCGGCTGGCCGATGTGTTTGCGCCGGTCAAACGCGCGCCGCAGCATTTGCTGTCGGAGCTGGCCGACATACCGGGCGTCAACTCGGTTGAGGGCCGCGTCACCGGCCATGCCCTGATCGATCTGCCGGGCGTGGACCTGCCATTGCGTGCGCAAGCCGTCTCCATTCCCGACCATCATGAATCGCGCTTGAACGACTTTTACCTGAGTGCAGGACGCAGGCCCACGCGGGAACAGCCCGATGAAATCCTGTTACTGAAAGGGTTTGCCGATGCCCACGGATTGCGACCGGGCAACTCCATTAATGTGACAATGAACGGGGCGCGACACAAACTGCGTATCGTCGGACTGGCGCAGGCGCCTGAGTTTCTCTATACAACCGCACCCGGTGAACTGATATCCAATGATGCCCGCTATGGCGTCATCTGGATGAGCATGAAGGCGTTATCCGCCGCCTATGATCTGGACGGCGCTTTCAATGAGGCCCTGCTCTCGTTGGGCAGAAATAGTCAGCTGGCAGCAGTGCTGCATGCGGTGGACAGAGTCCTCGAACCCTATGGCGGCTTTGGCGCCTATGGTCTGGAGGATCAGATCTCCAACCAGTTTATTACCGAAGAAATCGACGGCCTGCGCGCCACCGGTGCCGCCGTGCCGCCCATCTTTCTGGCCGTTGCCGCATTTCTGCTCTACATCGTCATCTCTCGAATGGTGCAGGCTGAGCGGGGCCAGATAGGCCTGATAAAGGCCTTTGGTTACACCAATCTTGAAACGGGCGCACACTACTTCAAGCTGGTGATCGTGATCTCCGCCGGTGGAGCAATCGTGGGTTGTCTGTTGGGCATCGTCGCCGGCCGCGCGCTCATTGACGTGTACCTGCTCTACTACAAATTCCCTTTCCTGATATTCAAACTCGAGCCGCAGTCATTCATCACCGGATTCCTGGTGAGTGTGCTGTCCGCTTCTGCCGGTGGGTTGCTGGTGCTGCGACGCGTGTTTGCACTGACACCGGCATCGGCTATGCGCCCGCCTGCACCGACTCACTATGATCAACCAGGGAGCATTGCTCGTGCCCTCCAGTCTGCCCTGGACCAGCCCAGCCGTATGGTGGTGCGGCGCCTGATGCGGCAACCCGGGCGCATGGCAGGCGCAACCATCGGCATCGCATCGGGTATGGCGCTGTCGGTTGCGATGGTGGGTATCATGAACGGTTTCAATCACACCATAGATGTGACGTTCAACGTCGTTGATCACAGTGACGTCAGCGTTACTTTCAACGAAGCAATGTCCGAGTCTACTATTTTCGAGTTGCAGAACCTTCCCGGTGTAATTGAGGTGCAGCCTGTGCGCCACGTATCGGTCGTTCTGCGGCACGGCCTTGAAAGGCATCTTGGCGCTATCAGCGGCCTGCCGCACGAACCGCGCCTCTATCGCGCCATAGACGCACAATATCGCGCCATCGAGTTGCAACCTGGCGGTGTCGTTCTCGCCCAGGCGCTGGCCAATACGCTGGGCGCGCAGGCCGGTGACACCCTGACGGTTGAGGTAAGGGAAGGCCGCCGGCCAACACTGGATATCCCCGTGGCAGGTGTCGCCGAAACACTCCTTGGCGCACCGGCCTTTATGCATCTGGGATCACTGAACCGGGTGTTGCGTGAGCCCGGGCGTATTTCCGGCGCCTACCTGCGCATCGACAGCGCCAAACGCTCGCCGATTTATCGCGCACTTAAAGATATGCCGGCCGTTGCAGGCGTAAGCCTGAAAGAGGACGCGCGCGACGAATTACAAAAGCAAATGGATGCGGGCGCCGGCGCGATGCGCTTCATCATGTTAGGGGTTGCCGGCATCATCACCTTCGGCATCGTCTACAATGCAGCACGCATCGCCTACGCCGAACGCGAGCGCGATCTGGCAAGCCTCCGGGTGATGGGATTCTCCAGAGGGGAAGCCGCATTCGTGCTGCTGGGTGAACTGGCCGTGGTGACGTTGGTGGCCTTACCGCTGGGCGCGATTCTGGGCTATTACCTCTCCTTTGCCGTGGCAGCAGGATTCAGCACGGAGCTGTACCAGATCCCCGCCATTATCTCGCCCCAGAGCTACGGTGCCGCGACGCTTGCGGTGCTGCTGTCTGCCATTATCTCCGGCGCTCTGGTAAAACGCGATATCGACAACGTGGATCTTGTATCCGCGCTCAAGACAAGAGAATAAACCTATGGCCAAGAAACGATCCCGCACCGTTATCAGCCTGGCATCCGCCGCTGTCATCCTGCTGGGACTCACTTTTGCCTTCTGGCCGCGCCCAACCATGGTGGACATCGGCGAAGTAACCCGCGGCCTGATGAGGGTTACCATCGATGAAGAAGGTCGCACCCGGGTTCACGACGCCTACGTGCTGTCGACGCCCGTTGCCGGGCGTCTGCAGCGCGTTGAGGTGCTGCCGGGTGACGCCGTGGTGCGCAACGAGACTATCGTCGCACGGATGCTGCCCAGCAACCCGGACGCCCTGGATATACGCACGCGCGAACAGGCGCTCACAGCTGTAACAGCCGCCGAGGCCGCTCTCAGGTTGGCACGTGCTGAACTAAACAAGGCCATTGCAGACAGAGACCTGGCAAAAACAGACTTGCAACGCATCAGGCGCCTGCGCGGCGATGCCATGGTGAGCCAGGCCGAACTGGATCGCGCTGTGCGCGAAGCACGTGCAGCAGAAGCACTGTTTGGCACCGCAGAAGCCACGATAGCCATGCGTGAAGCGCAGTTGGCAAACGCGCGCGCCAGCCTGATCAGTTTCCACGACACCGAAACACCCGGCGAGACACTGGTAAAACAGCGCGCAACGATTCCACTTTATGCGCCCGCCACCGGGCGTGTCTTGCGCGTGTTGCAGGAAAGTGAAACGACCCTGCCCGCCGGGACCGCGATCCTGGAAATTGGCAATATCGAAAATGACCTGGAAGTCGTGGTTGAATTACTCTCCACGGACGCGGTGAAAGTCGCCCCCGGATACAGCGTCATTTTCGAGGACTGGGGCGGTCCCACCACACTTAACGGCGTCATCGACCGGGTAGACCCACTGGGCTTCACCAAGTTCTCCGCACTGGGCGTAGAGGAGCAGCGTGTGAATACCATCGTTCGCTTTACTGATCCGGCCGAAGCCAGGCGCGCACTGGGCCACGGTTATCGCGTGGAGGCACGCATCATCATCTGGGAGAACGAAGACACCCTTGTCCTGCCCTCCAATGCACTGTTTCGCGATGGCAGGGACTGGGCAGTGTTCCATGTTCAGGATGGGGAGGCGCGTTTAAAAAAGGTAGAGGTCGGGCACAATAACGGCTTAGAGGCACAACTGCTGAACGGCCTGGATGCGGGTGACAGGATTGTGCTCTATCCTCCCTCAGGCCTGATGGACGGCACGAATGTGGAGCAGCGACAAACGCAGTAAAAGTGTTTGTGCTACCGCCGCTGAAAAACCGACTGTGTAAACAGGGCTATCAGAAACTGTAGGTCACATAACCCTGCAGACCCGTAAAGCTGATATCGAATCTCTCGAAATCACCCGCCCCACTGTCGTGTTCGAAGTCCATATCCGTAAACTGCGCTCCAGCTCCAACACCCCAATGGTTGGTAAACCGGTACTCCACGTGACTTTCCAGATAATAGAAAGCGCCGTCGTAGTCGTCGTATTCGAGGCTTAGCCACCCGGCGTTGAACGTTATCGAGGTCTTGGGGCCAAAAGCATAGGTGCCATAGATTCGCAAATTCGGTACCGGCGCTATCAGCGACTCCGAACTGCCGCCAAATGTTTCACCGCTATCGCCCACCATCAGTGCACCTTGTACAGCGACATTAAAATCAAAAGCGTGAACGCCCAAACCTAGCCCCAGCTCATAATTGTCACCATCGAGCAGGTTATAACTGACATCGAGAATATAGGCGTCCGCGCGCAGATCTGTGCTGATCTGAACACCAACCGGGTAGACAACCCCATCCAGGTTGAACTCTTCCGATACCACGTTGCCACCGGACTCTTCAAAACCGTTGAAGCGAAAATTCAGTGACCAGCGCTCCGCAAAACGCCAGCGAAAAGCCAGCCAGGGCAAAATTTCACTATTGTCGATCTTCAGTACGTCAACAACGTCTATCGGTGTCACTGGCAGGGGATCCCTTCCAATGGTGATATCTCCATCGATCTCGTTATGGATAGCGCCAATCTTGAACGTAAACGCGTCGTCAAGCACAGGGTTATTTTCTGCACCAACGCCGCTCGCCCATAGCATGGGGAAAACGGCAAGCAGACAATGAAGCATACCCCTGACTGAACAATTCATGGCGAGCCCTCTGACTTTTTAGTTAGCATTTATGCAAAGAGTGAATGATCACTCTGGCTGGGTTCAGCTTAACTGTAAACGAGCCTGAAAAATAGCAGGAAAAGCCTGGGCGGGTACCCATCGCGGTTGATTCAGCAAGCCTGACTAACCGTCCATGCCTTTCAACTGCGCCAGCATCTGTTCACGCATAACAAACTTCTGCATCTTGCCGGTGACTGTCATCGGAAAGCTGTCGACGAACCGAACGTAGCGGGGAATCTTGAAATGGGCAATCTGCTCCCGACAAAAATCCTTCAGTTCGGCCTCAGTCATACTATGACCTTCTCGCAGCTGGATCCAGGCACACACCTCCTCCCCCATCTTTTCATCAGGCACGCCGAACACCTGCACTTCGGCAATGTCTGGATGGGTATAGATAAACTCCTCGATCTCGCGCGGGTAGACGTTTTCACCTCCTCGTATAACCATGTCCTTGATACGCCCGACAACCTGCACATAGCCCTCCTCATCCATTACACCGATGTCACCGGAGTGCAGCCAGCCGGCGCGATCTATGGTCTCTTGAGTTCGCTGCTCATCATTCCAGTAACCACGCATCACTGAATAGCCCCGGGTGCAGATTTCACCTCTTTCGCCTGTCTCCACGACGCGATCGTGTTCATCGACAATTTTGATTTCCACCCAGGGCACCGCGCGCCCGACTGTCTGGGTTCGTTTTTCCAGGGAATCATCCGGCAGCGTCAGGTGGTTGAGAGGGCTCACCTCGGTTTGGCCATAGCCGATCAGGATGTCCTGCATGTGCATTTCTGCGATCACGCGTTTCATGACTTCCACCGGGCATGGCGCTCCTGCCATAACCCCGGTGCGGAGGCTGGAGAGGTCAAAATCGGAAAAGCGAGGATGATCCAACTCGGAAATAAACATGGTCGGCACACCGTGCAGTGCGGTACAGGCTTCGTCCTGCACGGCCTGAAGGGTCGGCAGCGGATCGAAAGACGGAGCCGGATAAACGGCGGCTGCAGCGTGCGTCATGCAGGCAAGGTTTCCCAACACCATGCCAAAGCAGTGATACAGAGGAACCGGGATACACAATCGATCATGCTCTGTAAGGCGCATGCCTTGGCCCGTGAGATAGCCGTTGTTAAGAATGTTGCAGTGGGTCAGTGTGGCGCCTTTGGGCGAACCTGTGGTGCCGCTGGTAAACTGGATGTTGATTGGGTCGTCGGGGCGCAGTTCCTCCTTTAGTATTTTCATTTGATCATAGTGCGCCTCGTTCCCCATTGCGCAGACTGATGGAAAGTTCAGCATGCCGTCAGTGGCAGCGTCGCCCATTCGAATCAAAATCTGCAGGTGTGGGAGTTTTTGCGCGGCCAGTTTGCCCGGCTCTGATTGCGCGAGCTCTGGCGCCAGGGTTTCCAGCATTACCAGGTACTCGCTGGACTTGAATCGCTCAGCGGCCACAACGGCCTTGCACTCAACCTTGTTAAGCGCGTATTCCAGTTCGTGCAGTCTGTAGGCGGGGTTGAGACAAACCATAATGGCCCCGATTTTGGCCGTCGCGTACTGCACCATCGCCCATTCATAGCAGTTTGGGCCCCAGATACCGACCCTGTCGCCGGGCCTTATCCCCAGTGCCAGCAGCCCTGCCGCCAGGCGGTCGGTATGTTCCCCGAACTCACGGTAAGTCCATCGAATGCCCTGGTGAGAAACCACCAGCGCCTCCCGGTCGGGGTATTCGTCGACGATCTGATCGAAGTAATCACCGATGGTGCGATAGATGATCTGGCCGTTTGATTCGCCGCAATAATAGCTTTGTGTCAGCTGCGACATGGCAGAGCCCTCCTTTTATTTTTATTGTGGATCGATCCAGGGGCGTTCGCGATAGCAGAAACTACTCATATTGAAGGCCTCGACGAATGCCGATCTTCACTCCTGTAATGCAGCAGGCTCCTGAACACCAAACGAGCCATGGGCTATCCGCAGTGATAATCACAGCCGCTGCTTGCAGCAACAGGATAGGGTGACGGCAGCCCTCAGGAGGCAAAAAAACGGCTGACGAGTTGTGTCCGGCTATTGATACCGAGTTTTTCGTAAACAGCACGCAGGTGGTTTTCCACAGTACGCACGCTGATACCCAACGCCTCAGCAATACGCGCATTACTGCCGCCGCGCGCCACTTCGTCAATGACCTGCTGCTCGCGGGCAGTAATTTTTTCGCCACGCGGCAGTGTCTGCGCGATTTGCCTCCGCGTTTCTTTATCGGCGTTCGCATCGCGCACGATCAGCACATAGTGGCGATCATGATTACTCTCAACACGGCGTAATTCGCCCGCAATACCCTGCCCCAATTCAATAAGGACGATTGCGGCGTCGGTTGGGCTACTGCCACCATCCAACGCGGCAGCGCCTTTACGCAGGCGAGCAAACGCCTCACGGTGTCCAAACCGGGTAGTGAACAGCTCGCGCAGACGCTTGCTCCCGCGCAACATATGCAACGATCGATCAAAGACCGCAAAGCCGGTACTCGTTTCGGTACTGTCCATGGCCTCGATCAGCATTGATTGCTCGGCAATGGAGGCACGCAGGCAAAGTGTTTCAAGCGCCATCCGCAATGGCCTTTCTACTGACCCCAAAGCCAGTACTTCTGATTGATCAAAACGAACCCGCTCGCTACTGCGGTGTATGCCCAGACACAGCATCTGGGGCCCGTCACAATCCAGGGGAAATGCGATGCCGATGATGTCGCCAAGATCAAAAGGTTTGAGGAAGTTGCGGAAGTAATCAGAGCTGTGCAGTGCGCGCTGTTTAACCTGGCTACTGAGATGAAATCGCACCGGATCACGAATCTCACGCCACTCATGCGCGCATTCAAGCAACGGTTTCAGCACCGGGTCGTCCACAAAGTAACCCGCTTCATACTGATCGAGGCTATCAGGGCACGAGCCAACGTAGGAACTCTCGCAGATAAATGGACGACCAAGGCTGTCGTGACGCAGGCGCATATAAACGGCGCTGTCCGCCTCGATCATATTCACCACCGGACGCAACACACTGTCCCCGATGGCGGACAGGCTCTCACAGCTCATAATGGCGTCGATTGCCGTGGCAGCACTGACAATACTTTGCGCAGTCAAACCGCTAACCTCCTGCGGCCTGAGTCTTTTAATTTATAGGGCCACACGTTGAAGAATACGGGAACTGCGGACGAAAACAAGCCTCAGTGAAGACGTATTTGTGCACTCACCCGAGGCTCCTGACCGGGTCCTCCCCGTTCCAGCCCACTGAGGCATTACGGACCATGGTCCACAGTTCTTCCACCGCCGGCACAAGCTCGATCACTTCAATCATCCCGAATACCGGGTCGCGGGTATCGTAGTAGGCCGCCCGGGCGCCGACGCCGGCCACGCCATACAAAACCTGTTTGAAACCCTGCTGCTCATAATCACCACAGGCGCGATCAAAATCTGCGGCGGCCACGCCGAAATGATGAAACCCCCACCCGGAATCAGCTTTTACCTGTTGATAGGGCGAGGGCTTGTTATCAAGCTGTTGAATAAGCTCGAACTGCATGTGTCCCGAGTTTGCCAGCGCCAGAGTGATATCCAGATTTGTCGGCCGACCAAGGTAGTGCAGATCACTCAATTCAAAGTGCTCAAACACAAACCATGGGCCTATATTCAGCAGACGCGTCATGTCAGCCATCGCCCGCTGTATATCATCAGTGATAAATGCCGTCTGGATAATTCCACCATCAGGCTGACCAAAGTTATAAACCGGCATTCTATTCCTCTCCGCCACCGTTTTCTGAAAGCCTGACTCGCAACTCACGCGCGGTAAATAGCGGGAACTACCTAATAAAGATAGGTGATTTCACTCTGTTGGCGAGACGGTACTCTTGCTAGCCTGATTCGGTCAAACAAACGGTCACCGAACTGGAGGATTAGACCATGTCTGGGCAACAACTCAAGGAAACAGGCAGTGCGAGTGTGCAGATCACCAAGCAGCTCAAGAGCGCATTTTTCAAACACGACACTCTCGAGTGGACACCCTGGGTAATGGAAGATACCTGGTTCAAGTTACTGTCGATCAACCCTATCAACGGTGGATTCTCCATGATGTTGAAAGTGGGCGCCAACAATGTGGCACCGATACATGGCCACATCGGCCTTGTCGAAGGCATCATCCTGGAGGGTGGTTTTGCCTATGAGGATGACTGGGGGTACGCGGGTGACTACGTCTGTGAGCCTGCTGGTATCAATCACAAGCCTGTTACAGGGCCTGACGGCATGGTGATGTTCGCGATGACTCACGGGCCGATCACCGGCTACAACGATGACGGAAGCATCGCTATGGTGTTGGATGCCAAGCTGATGTACGAAATGGCCGACGAGGCCGGCGCTGCGCAGCACATCGAAAAATCCGTGCACTGGGAATGACTATGACACAAGGCGTACAGGCGCAGAAGCTTCTTAGCCGTTGAGGGTCATTCCCCCATCAACCACCAACTGGGTTCCGGTAACATGTCTGGATTCGTCACTGGCCAGATAAAGAACGGCGTACGCGATGTCATCAGGTTGCCCCATTTCACCCAGCGGAATCTTTTGCAGAAAGCCCTGGCGTACTTCTTCCTCTTCAACACGCATGCTTTCAGCAAAATCCCGCAGCCCTGAGCGGTGCATGTCCGTATCGATCTGGCCCGGATGAACAGAATTACAACGAATGCGATACCCCTGGGTGGCGCAGTACATCGCTACATTACGCGACAAGTGTGCCACACCTGCTTTACTCACACTGTAAGGCGTGACAAACGGCGTCACCATCAGCGCAGCGACAGACGACAAATTAACAATGGAGCCCCCCTGCTCGCGCATGACGGGAATTGCCTGTTTGCAGGCAAGGAAAACACTTTGCAGATTGATTTCCTGCACGCGTTGCCATTCCTGCAACTCTGCATTTTCCGGGTTGCCCTGCAAAGACGAGCCGCCGATGCCTGCATTATTCACCAGGATATCCAGCTTTCCATGGGCTTTGCCTATCTCTTGCATCACCTCCTGCCAGCGTTCTTCACTGGTGACGTCCTGATGCAGGTAGGCCGCACCGATGTCTTTGGCGGCGGCACTGCCCTTGTCGTCGGCCAGGTCAGAGAGGTAGACCGTTGCTCCCTGCGCGGCCAGCATTGTGGCAGTGGCCAATCCCAGACCACCGGCAGCCCCCGTGACCAGAGCCACTTTGCCCGCTACCCGACCGTTCGAATCACTCATCTCTTTACTCCCAAAAACTGTTTCGCTTTTTGTCATGGGATCGCGCTATCGCACCCGAACCCGGGTAGCAATACCGCGATCAGGCGACTGCCTTAAGTTTCTTCTGCACCTCAGGAAACTGGAATCCGTCGAGAATAATATTAGGCCACAGGAAATCCATGGGGTGCGGCGTGAAATCCACGCCGATGTTTATTACCGCAGGGCGTTTGCTGTCCATGGCCCGCTGTATCGCGTCAGGAATTGCATCCAGCTCGATAACATCTTCCGCATAGCAGCCAAAACCTTTAGCGACCGTACAAAAATCGACGGTCGACAACCGCGTGCCAAATTCAGGGTTCTCGAGCATCTCACCAAAGGGTTTGTACATGCCCCAATAACTGTCGTTGAAGACGACTACGATAACGTTCAGGCCATAGCGGCTGGCTGTTTCCAGCTCCTGTATTGTCATGCCCATTGCGCCGTCACCGGTGAGACAAAACACTGCCCTGTCAGGGTGGGCAAGCTTGGCAGCGTTGGCATAGGGCAATCCAAATCCCAGATGCCCCATACCAGGCACGAACAGGGAGCTCTCCGGGCTATCAACCTGAATATGTGACAGCGTCCACATCATGGTCTGCCCACCGTCGTGCACCACAATCGCATCCTGCGGCAGCAGCTCGGCGATTCTGGCAGCAACAGCGGACTCATTGAGCAGACCCGCGCCACCGACTACCCTCGTTTCCTTTGCCGACTCACTGTAGATCCCGCGTGCTTCATCGCGCCGATCCACTATGGATTTTTTCCAATCGGCATCCTGCTGATAATCTCCGCCTTCACCCAAAACCTCCAACAGCGCGGCGACTGTGGCTTTTGCATCGCCCACCAGGCCGATCTCAACCGGTGCTGCCCTGCCAATACTTGCGGCGTCTATATCGATCTGGATGATCTTCTGGAAGTCTGGCTTGGGATAATGTGGCGGCTTGTGAATGGGCGTAAACGTCGAGAATTTGCAGCCCACAGCGAGGACCAGATCCGCCTCCTGCCCCGCATCGATAGCCGCCTGCCCCGAGACCAGACCAGCCGAGCCCAGCGTGTTGGCATCCCGGGGATCCAGCACGCCCCTGCCGTTGGCCGTCGACATGGCCAGCATGTCGGTGCGCTGCACCAGTTCCCTGAATTCTGCGACGCCAAAGGAGCGCGCTACACCACCCCCCGCAATCAGCAGCGGCTTGCGCGAAGCGCGCAGCGCATTGGCCACCCGTTCCAGCTCTTCTCGACACGGCACCGGACGTTGTGGCCGGTAGGCAGGCGTCTGCTCCAGATCATAACTGCACAGGTGCGTACCAACATCGCAGGGTATATCCAGATGCACTGGCCCGGGCCTGCCACTGCGCGCAATGTGGACAGCGCGCTCAAACAATTCTGGCGCGCGCCTGGCGTGATGCACCACGGCGCCCCACTTGGTGATCGAGCGGAACAGTCCGAGTTGGTCAGCGGATTGCAACTGATCGATACTGGGATCTATCGCGTGCGCCTGATTCTGCCCGGTGATGACAATCATGGGAATGTTATCGGCAAAGGCGGCTGCGACGCCCGGCACGATATTGGTCGCTCCGGGGCCAACGGTCGCAAAGCAGACACCCATGGTATCTGTAACGCGGGAAATGGACGCGGCCATATGACCGGCAGCTTCCTCGTGGCGTGTGGTTATGTACACCAGGTCAGGGTCACGCGAAGCCCCATCCATAATCAGGCCGATCTGGGCCGCGGGCAGCCCGCAGATGTATTTCACGCCGTGCTTCTTGAGTATCGCGAGCAGCATGTCGCTGACGGTGCATTCCATGATCGTATCCTTTTGTCCCGGCCGGGACTGATTGATTAACTGAGTGAATTTGACGGTGAGTGCTGGGCAGACATGCCCGCTGTCGTCCCGCCATCGACCAGAAACGCTGTACCGGTGATCATGCTGGCGTCGTCGCTGGCCAGAAATACGACGGATTTTGCGATGTCCTGAGGTTTTGCCAAGCGACCCAGGGGCACGTTCTGCAACATACCGGCAATCATTGTGTCGCGATCACCGACCAGGTCCGCTACCGGGTCCAGCATCTCGGTGTCTACGTAGGTAGGGTGAATCGCGTTACAGCGAATACCGTAACCTAACTCTGCACAGTCCAGCGCCACCGATTTTGTTAACAGCGTGACGCCCCCCTTGGTAGCGCAATACGCAGCAAGATCCGATGTCCCCAAAAGACCGCCGATGGAAGAGATCGTGATAATGGAGCCGCCACCATCAGACTGCTTGATAGCGCGAATGCCATGCTTGCATGCCAGCATCGTGCCCGTGAGATTAACCGCAACAATCTGGTTCCAGGCCTCCAGCTCAATGTCTTCGGCATGACAGCTAAAACCAATGCCGGCGCAGTTCACAAGGATATCCAGGCGGCCAAACAGCGCCAGTGCACGCGCCGTGGCCGCTTCCCAGTCAGACTCGCTGCTTACGTCCAGGCGCTGGAAGGCCGCTGAGTCTCCAATACCCTCTTGCGTGGCCTCGCCGCCGGCCTCGTTGATATCTGCCACGACAACCCGCGCGCCCTCGGCGGCCAGCGCTTCACAAGACGCCCGGCCGATGCCTGATGCACCCCCGGTAACCAGTGCCACCCTTGCGTCCAGTTTTCCCATCGCTCACTCTACCTTCTATCCATTGCACGATGATTTCATGGCCGCCGCCATAGCAGCGGCCTGAAATATAATCAGGCAAGTGCCGTCAGAAATTCCAGCGGCCTTCCACACCCACCCAACGCGGCGCTCCCAGGGTCTGCTCAGTGAATCCGTTAGTTGCGATGTCGAATGCGTAGGTGTAGTAATCCTCGTCAAGCAGGTTCTTGGCGAACACCGATAACTGGTACCTGTCATCAGGCGCGGCAAACGTGACGCGGCCATTGAACACGGTGTAGCTCGGGATTTCGGTATTGGGTGCGTTAGTCAGTTGCGAGAAATAGCCATCGTTATAATAGCCGCTAAGATGCACTGAAATAACGCCGAAGCTCAGCGGGATCTCCTGAACCACATTGGCACTCAAGGTAAACTCAGGTGACTGCGGCGCTTCGCGCTCTACCGAAATCGGGTTCGACGGGTCCGTACCGATCAGTACGTCTTCGACTTCTGTATCAAGATAGGCCGCTCCGACAGCGATCGTGGTGGTATCCGTTGGTGAGATCGTGAACTCTGTATCCATCCCGTAGATGGTTGCATCGGTGTTGAACAGCGTAAAGTTGATACCGCGTTGGTCAAACGCCTGGTAGTCGCGATAATCGTAATAGTACGCACTGACATTCCAGCGCGCGCGGCCGTCCCAGAAGTCCAGCTTGCTACCGACTTCGTAGGCGTACAGATCTTCACCGTCAAAGCGCAAGCCGTCAAAAGGCGCGTGCCCGGCAAAGCCTGCATTGTAGTTAAAGGCTTTGTACCCCTTGTTGAAACTCGCGTAGACCAGCCAGTCTTCTGACACAGAGTAATCGAGCTGCAAGCGCGCGGACCAGCCGTCTTCGTCGTAACTGTCGGCCACGGGGCCGTTAGCCAGAAACTCCTCAATCAGGCTGCCCGGCGGCACACCAAGCGGTGCCTGTCCAGGAATAGACATGCCACCCGCAATCAGAAACGGGCTGGCAGTGTACAGATAGTCTTTCTCGTCATAGGTCCAACGCAGGCCGGCAGTCAACACCAGGCTGTCCGAGAGATCGTGCTCAAACTGGCCGAACAGAGACCACGATTCAGTTTCCAGGCTCCAGTTGGCGGTTTGACCGAGATTAAGCGCCGCGGGGTTGAAGTCCGGCGGTGGGTTTACCGAAAGCGCCTGCTCATAGTCTCCGTCAATATTGAGGTAGTAAACACCACCGGTCCAACGGGTATCGCCCTCGGTATCCTCAAGACGCAACTCCTGGCTCAGCGTGTCGCTGTCTCCGGACTGGCCGAATACGATAAAGGGTAACGGACTGAGATCGTTGTCCTCCTGGTAATCAACCTCGACCGTGTTGTAATTGCTGATAGACACCAGCCTGACCTGATCGAATTCGTAGGCGATATTGGCTATCAGATTGCTGGACTCCCGATCGAGAAAGCCATACTCATCATAGGCGCCGCTGTATTTGTCTCCATCGGAGTCCACGTAGCCAGTGACTGTATTGTTGACGCCCTGAACATTAAAGCCCAGGCCTGTTACCGGATCGATCAGAGCACCCTGGCTGAAGGCACCACCCACATTCTTGATATCGGTCTTGTAGTAGTCCGCAGTGAGCAACACGTTGAGACGATCTGACGGCGCAACATTCAGGTGTGCCCGACCGGCCAGGGTATCGTCTTCGATCTGGTCTGGCCCGATTTCATTCTCCAGCCAGCCATCGGCAACACTGCGGTACACGGCCACACGGCCGCCCACTGTGTCAGACAGCGGGCCGCTCACCATGCCCTCAAGCGTGTAAGAGCTGTAGTCGCCGTAGGAGGCTTTGACATAGCCCTCAAATTCCTCGGTAGGCTTGTTGGTGATCAGGTGCAACAAGCCGCCCGTGGCGTTGCGCCCAAACAGCGTGCCCTGCGGGCCGCGCAGTATTTCGACACGGTCAATATCGTACATCTTGATCGAGTTTGTGGAGATGGAAGACTGATACACCTCGTCCAGGTACAGGGCATTGGGAGATTCAATATGGCCGGCAAAATCATTCTGCGCCACGCCGCGAATCGACACCAGGCCCACCAGCGGCGCACCGCCGCCATTTTGCAACATCAGCCCCGGTGTGATCTGCGTCAACAGGTCCGTATCGGTAATATTCAGCTGTTCAAGTGCCGCGCCTGAGAACGCTGACACGGAGATACCGGTGTCCTGCAGGCCCACTTCGCGGCGGGTTGCGGTGACCATCACCTCCTCAAGTGCCGCAGCCATCACATCACCCACCAGCACAGCCGACACCACTGCGCCCCCTACCAGACCTGTTTTAATTTTCATAATAAGCCTCCAGTTAAGGTCATTGTCCGTATTCAGGCGTGCAGGTCATGCCTGCCTTCCCTACGTCGACACATGGAGTCTAAAGATCGCTCAAAAATCCGCGATAGCGAAAATTACTCATATTGCCGGTATAGGTAATAGGCTCCTCACCATCCCGGTCTGCCGGCTCTCCTGACTCCTTTAACGCCATGTCATGCCAGACGGGGGATCGCCTGGACAGCCATCGACTGCCTGTCAATTTGCAATATTGACCGCCCGGACGTGCACGAATTACAGCAACTGCCACTTTCGGCGGCCTCTAAAAAACCCCTGAACGGCCGTCCAGCTTATTTTCCGCGATCTGGCACGCGAGTTGCTTTCAGGGTAGGTAAGGTCCGTACCAGCGTAAAAGGACCTGCAGTCCCAAGCCACAGTTCGCAATTTTTCGATGCGGCAAAGGGCCTGTAACACGGCGATTGATGCCGACAAAACTTTTTTAAAGGAGTTCACAATGAAAAAACCGTTTGTTAAGACGTTTGGCGCCCCTCTGCTTGCGGGAACCCTCACCTTGAGTTTTTCTGCGATTGCAGCCCAGGGCCTGTACACCGCAGACGAAATAATGGACGCCAATGTTTACGACTCCACTGGCGAGAATATTGGTGAAGTCGAGGACATTCTTCTGGGCGATGACATGTCGGTACAGGCTCTGGTGATTGAAACGGGTGATATTCTCGGCTTGGGCGGACGTGAAGTCGTTGCCCAGCGCGGCACATTCACTCTGCGCACCGAGAGCGCTGACAGCGAATTCGATGATATCGAGTACGAAGTACACATGGAGGCGACTCAGGACGCGGTTAAGAAATACCCTGAGTACACAGAAGACTGGTGGACTGACACTCGCAAAGAGCTGAACAAGGCCTGGGCGAAGACCAAGCGCAACACCAAAAGCGCATGGGAAAGCACCAAGGAAGCGAGCGCTTCTGCCTGGAACAAAACCAAGGATGGCGTAGAAGAGATGGGCGACAAAATCGAGCGCGCGACTGACGACTTGTAATCACCTCGCCCTGGACGCATCGTCCAGCAGCCGGCGCTTGTTCTGCACGCTCGCCAGGTCATTCCCGATATCGACGTGCCAGATCGAGCGCCGGGCTGTCTGTTACCCGGCGCTTTGCTCGGCAGCGACCGCGCGAATGCGTGCAACCATGGCCCGTAAACCATTGCCACGGGCGGGTGACAAGTGGCCCAGCAGATCGAGTTGTTCGAAATATCGCTCCACGTCAAAGGCCAGTACATCTTGCGGTGTCTGGTGGTTGTAGGCCGCGAGCACCACTGCGAGAAGGCCTTTGACGATGAATGCGTCGCTGTCCACGCTCATGTCGAGGCGACCGTCCCGAACCTCAAAGTCTATCCAGACCTGACTTTGGCAGCCGCGTATTTTACGCTCGTCGGTCTTCAGGGCGTCGGGCATTGGCGGCAGTTCCCTGCCCAGATCTATGATGTATTTGTAGCGCTCTTCCCAATCATCAAAGAAAGACAGCGTGTCAATGATGTCATCGCTGCGGATACTGCGCCCGAAGGGCGAGAGCTTACTGGCGGAGGAATCGGTCACAGGCTTAATAAAACATGCCGGTTTCGAGGCGGGCTTCCTCAGACATCATCTCCCGACTCCAGGGCGGATCGAAAACCAGTTCAACGTCTACCTTCTTCACATGTGGCACCTGCGCAACGCGGTACTCCACATCACCCACCAGTACTGGCCCCATGCCGCAACCGGGCGCTGTGAGCGTCATTTTGATGGCAACGCACCCGCTATCCTGGTCGATTTCCACAGCATAGATCAATCCCAGATTCACCAGATCTACCGGCACTTCCGGATCGAACACGGTATGCAGAGCCTCCCAGACCTGCTGTTCGTCGATGCGTCCATCCGCAGGTGGCTCAAAGGACAACTGCAGTGGCTCAAGGCCCAGCGCGTCTGCGTCTGTGCCGTCCACGCGAATCACATTGCCGTTATAAACCACCGTGTAATTCCCGCCCAGCGCCTGCGTCAGCGTGACAAAGCTGTGCGCGGGGATGCTCAGTTTATCGCCTACCGGCACCAGCCGTCCGGGGCAATCCCGGCGCGTGGTCAATACCGTTTTTTCCGCCACACTCATGCTTCTGATCTCCTTACGCTTGCAGTGGCCGACTCAGGCAACACTGAAACTCTCACCGCAGCCACAGGCCGATGTCACGTTGGGGTTATGGAATTTGATGGTGCGATTAATTCCTTCAAGTTCGTACTCGATCTGCGTGCCCTTGAGCAATGGCAGCGCATTGGCATCCACAAATATCTGCAAGCCGTTATCGAGCGTCATGGTCAGGTCGCCGTCTTCGCTGCTATCAGCCTCGTCCATCATGTACATATAGCCGGTGCAGCCACTCTCCTTCACGCTGATGCGGACGCCCCGCTTACTGATCTGCTTTCTCAAATGGGCCGCAGCCGCCTCTGAGACGCTGATAGCATCTTTTGTGACATCAAAGGTTTCTACTGACATGCTGGAAAATCCTCCTGTTGCCGACGTCGGCGCTAGCCGAAAAGACGTCTGGCCTTGTGAATACCCTCGAACAAACGCTCTACGTCATCACGCGTATTGTACATCGCATAAGACGCCCGCACGGTTCCCGGAAGCTGGTAATGAGCCATCAGTGGCTGCGTGCAGTGATCACCCGTACGCACCGCGATGCCCTGCTGATCCAGCAACATGCCAAGATCAGACGGATGCACACCGTCCAGCACAAAACTGAATATACCCACCGACTGCGCAGGGTTTCCGATGCGCGACAGGCCCTCTACGTCGCTGGCCAGCGTCAGCGTATGCTGCAGCAGATCCAGTTCATGCGCCGCCGCTGCAGCCATATCAACAGTATCCAGATAATCAATCGCAGCAGCGAGGCCTATCGCATCAGCAATATTGGGGGTGCCGGCCTCAAATTTAAAGGGCAGCCGATTGTAGGTTGTCCCCGAGAAGCTCACGGTTTCGATCATTTCACCGCCGCCGAACAATGGGGGCATCGCCTCCAATAACTCTTCTTTGGCCCACAGCACACCGATGCCAGTGGGACCCAACAGTTTGTGGCCGGAAAATGCGTAAAAATCGCAATCCAGATCCACCACGTTGACCGGCAGATGCGCCACACCCTGTGCGCCATCAACCAGAATACGCGCACCAGCTGCATGGGCCTTATCCGCGATCATGCGCACGGGATTGATCGTACCCAGCGCATTGCTCACGTGGTTTACCGCTACCAGTTTCACGCGTTTGTCCAGCAATGCATCAAGCGCTGCGAGATCAATGTCCCCTGCAGTAGTAACGGGAATGGGCTCAACGCTTGCACCCGTGGCCGCAGCCACAATCTGCCAGGGCACGATGTTGGAGTGGTGCTCCAGCATGGATACCAACACGCGATCGCCCGGTTGCAGCTGCTCTCGCCCCCAGCTCTGGGCCACCAGGTTAATGGATTCCGTGGTACCGCGCGTCCAGATCACCTGCTGGCTTGCCGGGCTACCGATGAACCGACTCACGGTTTCACGTGCGTTTTCAAACGCCAGCGTAGCGCGATCACTCAGTGCATGGGCGCCACGGTGTACGTTGGAATTATCTTTGCGGTAGTAGTTCGCTATCGCTTCGATAACAGCAGTTGGTTTCTGCGTTGTGGCCGCATTATCCAGATACACCAGCGGGTGGCCGTTGACCTCCTGCTCCAGGATGGGGAAATCCGCGCGAAGAGAAACAGCGTCAAAGGCCGGCGCGCTAATGGCTTGTGCTTTACTCATAACAGGTGCCGTGCAAGTTTCGGGCTGCTGGCAAAACGCTTCGCCAGCAGCGGTTTCAGGTAGTCGCGCAGGGGCTGGCAGGGTATGGCATCCACCAGCTCGTTAACAAACCCGTAGCTGAGCATCACCTGCGCCTCTGCTTGCGACACGCCGCGGGTGCGCAGATAGTGCATCGCCGTTGCGTCCATCTGCGCCACAGTAGCACCGTGCGCGCACTGCACATCGTCGGCGTAAATTTCCAGCTCTGGCTTGGTATATACTTCGGCCTGGTTGCTGGTAAGTAGATTCTTGTTGCTCAGCTGTGCGAGAGTTTTCTGCGCATCGGGGTGTATGTGAATACGCCCGTTGAAAATGGCTTTCGCCTGATCAGAGATGATGCCTCGAAAGGTCTCGTTGCTGGTACAGTGAGGAACCGCGTGCTCCATGCACGTGTGGTAATCAACCTGTTCTTCACCACGCGGCAGGTAGATGCCGTTAAGATCACAATGTGCTCCAGATCCCTCATGCTGCACCACGATATCAATACGTTTGAGATCGCTGCCCAGGGCCAGGTGAAAACTGTTGAGATTGGCGTTAGCGCCAAGTAATGCATGCACACCGCCGATATGCACGGCGCGGCCGTGCTCCAGGTGCAAACGATTGTGAGTGAGCTGTGCGCCTTCCGCCAACAGCAGTTCTGTAATGCCGTTAGTGAACGCAACGCCACCGGTTTCCGCGTTGGCAAACGTCTCTACCACGGTAGCCTGGCTGTGTGTTCCCAGCTCCACCAGCAGACGCTGGGTGACACCCAGCGCTTCGGCGCGACCACTGGTGAGCCACACTATATGGATAGGCTCCTCTACCACCACATTGGCAGCCACGCGCAAAAATACGCCATCCGCGAGAGTTGCATCGTTGAGCGGCGCAAACAGGTGCCGACCGTGATTAACAGCCGTACCCAGGCGTTCGACAATGGCTTTGGCCTCGTCGGGATCGGCATCGGCGAAGCGCACCAGCTGCACACCTTCGGGCAGTGACAGCGTTGACCCTTCGGCGCAGAAAATGCCGTCCGTGAAGAGCAGCGTGCTGCCGTCCAGCTGCGGATAATCAACCCCCGGAATGTTTGGCGGTGCCCCCGTGGTGGGCGCAGCAAAAGAATGCTGCAACGCTCGCAGGTCGTTGTACTTCCAGGCTTCCGTCTTGCGCGTTGGCATACTGCGCTCGCGCCAGGCACTTTGGCCGCGAGTAAGCGTGCCTGTTAGCCAGGCAGGTGCAGATTTCTCGGCCGCAGCAAGGGGCTGTTGCATGAAGTTTGCCATCAGGCTGCGTCCTCCAGCCACCCGTAACCTTTTTCCTCCAGCTCCAGAGCCAGTGATTTGTCACCTGAGCGAACAATACGTCCTCCGGCCAGCACGTGCACAAAATCGGGCTCTATGTAGTCCAGCAGACGCTGGTAGTGAGTTACCAGCACAAAGCCGCGCTCGCCATCGCGCATGGCATTCACACCTTCGGCAACGCGCTGCAATGCGTCGATGTCCAGGCCGCTGTCAGTTTCATCCAGAATGCACAGCTTCGGCTCAAGCAACATCATTTGCATCAGTTCGTTGCGCTTTTTCTCACCCCCGGAGAAGCCCTCGTTCACACCACGCTTGAGAAAGCTCTGGTCGAGATCGACTTTGCTGCAGATTTCGCGGGCGCGCTTCATAAAGCTGACACTGTCCAGGGGCTCTTCACCCCGGGCCTCGCGGGTTGCATCGACAGCCGCCTTGAGGAATTCCATGTTACTCACCCCTGGAATTTCCACCGGGTACTGAAAGGCAAGAAACAGGCCCAGGTGTGCGCGCTCTTCGGTTTCCATCGCCAACAGATCCTGGCCCAGCAGCGTGGCGCTGCCGGCGGTGTGCTGGTAGCCGGGACGACCCGCCAGCACGTGGCCAAGGGTACTCTTGCCGGAGCCGTTGGGCCCCATGATGGCGTGTACCTGCCCGGGCGCCACCTCGAGATCGAGGCCCGTGAGGATATCCTTGTCGTCCACCCTGGCATGGAGGTTGTTGATTTTCAGCATGTTGTTGTCTCTCTTGATGTGAGAAGCCCGTGCCTCTCGCGTGAATGTTTATCCTACCGAGCCTTCCAGGCTGACTTCCAACAGCTTTCCGGCTTCCATGGCGAACTCCATGGGCAGCTCGCGGAACACTTCCTTACAGAAGCCGTTGACGATCATGGAGACGGCCTTCTCGGCGTCCAGCCCGCGCTGCTGGCAGAGGTAAAGCTGGTCATCGCTGACCTTGGAGGTGGTTGCCTCGTGTTCCACCACTGCACTGGAGTTGCGGCTCTCAATATAGGGGAACGTGTGCGCGGCACAACGATCACCGATCAACAGGGAGTCGCATTGTGTGTAGTTACGCGCGCCCTCTGCGCGTGGACTCATGCGCACCAGCCCGCGGTAGGCGTTTGAGCTCTTGCCGGCCGAAATTCCCTTGGAAATAATGGTCGAGCGCGTGTTCTTGCCAAGGTGAATCATCTTGGTGCCAGTATCGGCCTGCTGCGCATTGTTGGTGAGTGCCACCGAGTAAAACTCACCCACGCTGTTGTCGCCGCGCAAAATGCAGCTCGGATACTTCCAGGTGATGGCTGAGCCTGTCTCTACCTGTGTCCAGGAAATTTTGGCATTGGTGTGCGCTACGCCACGCTTGGTCACGAAGTTGTATATACCGCCTTTGCCTTCGGCGTCGCCCGGATACCAGTTCTGCACCGTAGAGTACTTGATTTCCGCCCCATCCAGTGCCACCAGCTCGACCACCGCTGCGTGCAGCTGGTTCTCATCGCGCATAGGTGCGGTACAGCCCTCGAGGTAGCTCACATGGCTACCCTCGTCGGCGATAATCAAAGTGCGCTCGAACTGACCGGTGTTTTGTTCGTTAATCCGAAAATAGGTGGAAAGCTCCATGGGGCAGCGCACACCCTTGGGGATATACACAAAGGAGCCGTCGCTATACACCGCACTGTTCAAAGCGGCGTAATAGTTGTCCTTGCGCGGCACGACAGAGCCGAGGTACTTGCGCACCAGTTCCGGGTATTCCTGCACCGCTTCGGAGATGGAACAGAAGATAACGCCCGCCTCCGCCAGCTTGCTGCGAAACGTAGTGGTGACTGACACGGAATCAAACACGGCGTCTACCGCAACGCCGGCAAGCGATGCCTGCTCGTGCAAGGGAATGCCCAGCTTGTTGTAGGTGGCAATCAGCTCAGGGTCCACCTCATCCAGACTCTTGGGTCGATCCTTGAGATTCTTGGGAGACGAAAAGTAGGAAATCTCGTTGAATTTGACCGGCGGGTATTGCACGTGTGCCCATTCCGGTTCCTGCATTTCAAGCCAGCTGTGATAAGCCTCCAGCCGCCACTCGAGCAGCCACTCTGGCTCGTTCTTGCGACCGGAAATAAAACGGATGACGTCCTCATTGAGTCCCGGCGGGAGCGTGTCAGACTCTATGTTGGTCGTGAAGCCTGCCGCGTACTCTTTGGAGATTGCATCGTCTATCTGTTGTTGAGACATAATTCAGTTGCCTGTCTTGTCGGAATTAACGCCGCATCTGGCGCTGTTAAAAAGGCCCTATATGCCGACGACTTTATCGGCCTGGAGCTTGTCTTCGACGGCCGCTTCGGCAAAATCCTGTTGTCTGCGCGCGATCGTGGCGATTTCATTGCGCTGCACCAGGTCCGCCAGGGAAATCGCATTCAAAAACGCATGAATCTGATCGCTCAAATCCATCCACAGGTGATGAGTCAGGCAGGTGTCCCCCTGCTGACAGTCGCCTTTGCGACCGCAACGTGTGGCATCAGTACTTTCATTCACTGCTTCTATCACCTGCGCCACGTTGGTCAACGCGGCCGGCCGGCCCAGATGATACCCTCCTCCGGGCCCGCGCACACTGCGTACGAGGCCATTGCGGCGCAATTGCGAAAATAATTGCTCCAGGTAGGACAGTGAGATTGACTGTCTCGCGGCAATATCTGCCAGCGAAACGGGCCCGCCCTCCTCATTAAGGGCAAGGTCGAGCATGGAGGTCACCGCATAGCGCCCCCGTGTCGTCAGGCGCATAGGCATACCCTGTAATTTGATAGCAGCTTCATACCCGACTATTTTAGTCGACTATATAACCCACTGCAACAGTATGGTATTCACCAGGGCCAGAAAACAATCAGCGCGACCAATGATACAGGCGCCAGAGGCTAGGCGAAGTCCTGCTTTTCCATCCACGGAATGATACGTTCGAAGGCCCGTTCTATTTCCTGCGTGCTCGTTGCATAGCTGATACGCAGGGCATTACTGCAACTCTCGCCGAAGGTATCACCGCCAATCGTGCAAACGCCGGTCTCGCGGAGCAGGCGTAAAGCCACATTGGTGCCGTTGATGCCTTCTGGCAGCGACGGAAACATGTAAAACGCGCCCTCAGGTTTGTAGCCCTGCAGGTTAGGTGTTCTGGCAATCAGGTCCGACAGTAAATCACGCCGCTGCTGGTAGGTCTGCCGCACGTTATCCAGAAACGTTTTGTCGCCGCGCAGCGCAGCGACACCGCCCCACTGCGCCGGCGTGCTGGCAACCGTGGTGGTGAACATATGGTAGCGGCGCAACTTCTTGATCGCGCCCTGGCTGGCAATCAGCCAACCAACGCGCAATCCGGGAATGCTGAAAGTTTTGGAGAAGCTGCTGATCACCATTACGTGGTCCAGATCGCTGCAGCAGGACAGCACACTGGCGTAATCGATATCATCGAACACGAGGTGATCGTAAACCTCGTCGCTGATCACGTAAATCCCACGGTACGCTGCCTCTTGCACGATCGCCTCAATGGTCGCTCGCGGATACACCGTGCCGGTGGGGTTGCTGGGTGAGTTGAGCACAATGGCGTGCGTATTGACGCTCATGGCGTCAATCACTTCGTCCGGATCGAGCTGGTGGCCATTCTCGGCCGTAGTGGGCAGGTGGCGCACTTCACCGCCGTTCATCCGTATCAACGGCGCGTACAGCATAAAAGCGGGATCCACGACAAGAAACTCACGCCCCGGCGCCGACACTGCCGTCAGGGCAAGATACAACGCCTCGGTTGCGCCGGTAGTCACCAGGATATTATCTGCAGACAGGCTGCGCTGGCTGCGTTCACCGTAATATTCTGCAAGCGCTTCCACCAGCTCCGGCAGTCCGGCGTCCATCGTGTAACCGGTCTGGCCGGCGCGCAGCGCAGCGACGGTCGCCTCCACCACGTGCTCGGGCGCGGGCATATCAGGCTGCCCTAAAGAAAGGTGAACGACATCCTCCAGGGTGGCGGCGAGATTGACCATTTTGCGAATGCCCGGCACCGGTATAGTGTGCAGGGCAGGATTCCACAGCGGGTCTTCCGACTCATAAAAATCCATATCGAGTTCCGCCATGCTCATTCCCCCCTGAACAGCGCTGGCCTGCGCTCGATCAATGGCGCCGCCGTCTGGTAAGCATGTCCGGCGCGCAGCACCGTGGCATCATCGAAACGACGGCCTACCAGCTGCAGACCGATGGGCAGGTCGTCGCTATCAAACCCACACGGAACAGACAGCGCGGGCTGCCCGGTCATGTTGAACGGATAGGTGAACGGCGTCCAGGACGGCCAACGCGTGTGCGGCCAGTCCTCCGGTACCTCGCGGCCCGCCTTGAAGGCCGTGAGTGGCAGCGTGGGCGTTAACAGCAGATCATATTTACGGTGAAAGGCAGCCATGCGTTCGGTGATCGCGGACCGCTTGTTTGCGGCGTCCAGGTAATCGAGCATGGAAAGCCGGCTGGCCTTCTCTGCCACTTTAACCAGCTCCGGGTCCATCAGGGCGCGCTTGCTGGCGCCAAGGTCGCGCATCGCATTCGCGGCGCCGCTGTAAAACAGGTGGCCGAAGGCCGCCATGGGGCTGGCAAACCCCGGATCCGTTTCCACCACCGTTGCACCCAATGACCGGAAAACATCGACACTGGCTTTAACGGCAGCTTCGACCTCCGGGTCGACATCCACATAGCCCAACCCGGCGCTATAGGCGATGCGCAAGTCGTCCAGCCGCTCACCATCACGCAGTGCCTGCAGGTAATCGATGTGCCTTCGAGGCACCGCGTTGATGTCGCGATCATCAGCCTCGGTGATCACATTCATCATCAGCGCAGCGTCTTCTACCGTCCATGTCATCGGCCCGGCGTGGGCCAGTGTGCCAAACGGACTTGCTGGCCAATGGGGCACCTCGCCAAACGTCGGTTTGTGACCAACGACTCCGCAAAAGGCTGCAGGAATGCGGATTGAGCCACCGGCGTCGGTGCCCAGAGCCAGCGCTCCCATGCCGAGTGCGACCGCCGCGCCGCTGCCGCCGCTGGAACCGCCTGGCGTCTTGTCAGCGTCCCAGGGGTTACGCGACACGCCATCGATGGGATTATCAGTAACGCCTTTCCAGCCGAACTCCGGCGTGGTGGTTTTACCCAGCGGCACATAGCCGTGCCGCGACAGCGCAGCCACCGCGGAGCCTTCTTTATTCAGCGTGGACGACCCCTGAATGGTTTTGGAACCCTTCAGCGTTGGCCACATCGTGGTCAGGAAAACGTCCTTGACCGCCACCGGCACGCCATCAAGCAAACCAGCAGCGTTGCCACTTGCATAGCGCTGTTCAGACTCACGCGCCAGCGCCAGAGTCGTTTCTTCATCGACCAGACAGTAGGCGTTGACAGTCGGGTTCAGGCGTTTGACCTGATCCAGCATGGCCTGCGTGACTTCAACCGGCGACAGCGTTTTACTGCGGTACTGTTCCAGCAATTGCACGGCGGATTGTGTGAGCAGTTCGTGGTCCATGAGACCCCCGGTGCGTTGGTGAGATCCATTGTGACGCGAGATGCGTTAACTCGCGATGCGTACCGCGCCTCAGCAGGCCGGTTGTTGTGTGGCAGCTTGAAATAGGGCGTGAAGTGCGCTGCGCACGATCCGCTCAATGACGAACGGTACCATCAGTTTGTGATTCTAAAATGCCTGTGTCAACCTTGCCGGGAGTTACAGCGCAAACAAGGAGTAAACGGTATTCCGGTATCCAACCGCTACAATTACAGTGCCCTGACGCAGTTCATTACCGCTTTATTTGAAAAAGCGGGGCTGGCACCCGAGCGAGCCGCTCGCATGGCAGACGTATTTATCGAAGGCGATCTACTGGGCTTCACGACGCATGGCACACAGCGGGTCGCCTGCAACCTGGAGTGGTTACTTGCTGGAGAATCGCAGATGAGCGGTGACCCCTTGGTGCTCGCAGATCACGGCAGTGTATTCAACTGGGACGCAAATTTTCTACCGGGACCCTGGGTGGTTTCCTGCGCGATCGACGAACTGATAGCCAGGGTCCCTGAACGGGGCCTCGCAGCTGCTACTCTGCGACGCAGCCAGCACATTGCCAGCCTGGCCGCCTATTGCCCGCGCATTCTGGAAGCGGGCTACGCGGTATTCATGACATGCTCCACACCCGCCGAGAAATCAGTCAACGCCTTTGGCGGCATTGAGCCCGTCTTTTCGGCCAATCCCATCGCCTTTGCCGCGCCGGCGGACGACTACCCCCTGCTGTTTGACATCAGCTTGTCGATCACTGCAGGCGGTTACGTCGCGCGGGCCTTGCGCGAGGGGCAACGCCTGCCACAGCAGTGCCTGCTGGACAATGAGGGCAACACGACCGATGACCCCGCCGCCTGTTTCACCCAACCGCCCGGCAGCATAATGCCCATCGGCGGGCTGGAGCACGGCTATAAAGGCTATGCGCTGTGCCTGCTAAGTGAGTTGCTGTCGATGGCACTGGGCGGTTACGGGCGAGCTGACGACTGCGCCGACGACGGCGAGGCCAACTCCGTTTTCATTCAGATCATTGACCCGGCCGCCTTCGGCTCGCTGGATGAATTCAAGCGCCAGGCAGCAGCGCTGCGCGAGCGCTGTCAGAGCAGCCGCCTGAAGGCCGGCTCTGCACCGGTGCGCGTGCCCGGACAACGTGCCTGGGAACGCCGCAGTGAACAGTTGACGCAAGGGGTGGAGCTTTACCCGTCTATCCTGCGCGATATTCAGCCCTGGGCTGACAGGCTGGGCGTCACGCCACCCCCGCCGCTTACCTAGCCGGCTTATGCACCATCTTTACATCCCACACAGTCGCGGAACCGGTGGCGCAACTCGCGGCGCCCTCAAGACTCTCCATGCCTTTTTCCCAACCACCGCCGTTTATATATAGCTCATAGGCTGCAAAGTAATCGGTCCAGCTGCTAAAGGTAGACACACTCCAGTAATCGAATTCCCGATCAGATGCGCCACCAAGCATGGGGAAGAAAATCCAGTTAGAATTCTTGGCGCCCATGGAGCGCATCGCGGCTGAATACTTCTTGTGCCCGGAAATTGCTTCCTGCCAATCGGCGCCCTCGGCAATGCTGCACTCGCCGAACATCACGACGCCATCTCCTGGGGGACCATCGGGTGCATTGATTTCCACTGAAGTTGCCAGACCATGTTGGCCGCAGGCTATGACCTTATCAAACTCTTCCTGTATATCACTGCCACCTGCTTGCCAGGCATCCATTCCCTTGCCCATATGGTTGCCAGACGGATGAGAGCCCAACCATATCAACTGCGGTCCATCAGTGAAGGTGGCAAACTGAGGTGTCAAAATCCACGCCGCATAGGTAGGGTCATTCTTGCCCGCCCAACGACTGAATCTATCTGCCACTTTCATCAGATCTTTCATGCCCTTCCCGGCCTGAAAATTACAATAAAACGCCTCTACGGGTTGGGGTTTGGCTGCGGCCTCCTGTGCCATGCCAGATGGCGCCCATGCGATGAGTAGTGTGATACCTAGTGCTAATGCTGTAATGATTTTCATAGTTATTATCCTCATTATTGGTCGCCCGAATCCGGCCATTCGCCAGCAGGCTGCATCTAAGCGTAGACGTAAAACCACATTGCGCAATAATCTTTCTTGAAAACAGCGGGCCTGCGACTAGACCACGAGGATTTGCAGTGGCTGGTGTTAGCGCAACAAGACCTGAAATTCGTCAGTCGAAAAACAGGGCGAGCCAGTTCAGGCAGCCGTTTTACCTTCGGCCTGCGGCGATGCAGGATTGCTGAACTGCAGCACGCCATCCTCCAGCGCTTGCCTGCCGATCAGTGTTTGTTCGCGTGTGTAATTCTGGCAGTTTATCCAGGGCTCCCGATCACCCTGCCTGGGAAACAGGTGCTCAGCGCGCTGGAAATAGCCGGCACTAAAGCCGTCTACCCAAGGTTTGCGTTGCATATCGCTGTCTTTCGGTCGTAAGCGTGGCGTCACCTGGCGCATGCCGCTGGCTTTCATCCTTGTCACCAGACGGCAGACAAAACCGGAAATGAGGTCGGCACGCAGCGTCCACGAGGAGTTGATGTAACCGAAGGTGTTGATCAGGTTGGGCACATCGGAAAACATTATGCCTTTGTACGTCCACGAGTCAGCGAGGTTGACAGGCCGGCCATCCAGGCTGAAATCGATATTGGCGCCCATCAGCATTTCGAGTCCTGTCGCGGTAACGATAATGTCTGCCTTCAACTCGCGTCCCGATTCAAGCTCCACGCCGTGGCGGCTGAACTGCTCGATCTTATCGGTAACGACTTCGGCTGCACCGCTGCGTACAGCGTCATAAAGATCGTTGTCGGGCAATGCACACAGGCGTTGCTCCCAGGGGTTGTAGCGCGGCGTAAAGTGCGTCTCGACGTCATACCCGGCGCCCAGCTGCTTGCGAGCGCGTCCAATAAAGAAGCGTTTCATGAGTGACGGCCACGCAAGCGACAAACGATAAGCGAGCCGCTGGAGCTTGATATTCTTCCAACGTGTGATCGTATACGCAGCTCTGGCCGGCAGGAACTTCTCCAGCAGGCGCCCGATTTTATCCACCTCGGGGCGGCTCATCATATAAGTGGGTGAACGCTGCAACATGGTGATGTGCTCTGCCGCCCCCGCCATGGCAGGCACCAGCGTGACGGCCGTTGCACCGGAGCCTATGATCACCACCCGCTTGCCGCTGTAGTCCAGGTCCTGCGGCCAGTGCTGGGGATGTACAAGCTCACCCTCGAATCGATCCATATTGGCGAACTCGGGGGTATAGCCCCGTTCGTAGTTATAATAGCCGGCGCACAGGTACAGCAGGTTGCAATCAACCTGCACCTCTTCACCCGTTTTATTCACTCTTGCGGTTACTCGCCAGCTTGCGTTATCGCTGGACCAGTCGGCACTGATGACATGATGACCATAGCGCACTTTGTCCTGCACGCCCTCCTCTGCGGCGGCTTCTTCAATGTACGCCTTGATAGAAAGTCCATCAGCGAGAACCTTACCGCCTCGCCAGGGCTTGAAATCATAGCCCATGGTATACATGTCGCTGTCTGAGCGAATACCCGGGTAATTGAATAGGTCCCAGGTCCCACCCATCTCCTCACGACCTTCAAGGATCAGGTAGCGGGCGCCGGGACATTCACGCTGCAGTCGGCAGGCAGCGCCGATACCCGACAGACCGGCGCCAACAATCAGAACATCCAGCTTCTCTACCATCATTGGCCTCCTGCCACGCATAACCTGTGTCATGAATTTTTTCGCAGTGAAGCATAGCCAGGCAACTGACTGCAACCGCAGGGTGTGTCACGGATAGCGTGATCAGTCTTCCAGCATCACCGGCGTCTCGAAGCCCGGAGGCTTGATCGCCAACACAGAACAATCGATCTGCTCAAGAATGGTCTCGGCCGTATTACCCATGATAAAACCACGAATACCCGTGCGCGCGACCGTCCCCATCACGATGCAATCAACGTTCAGGCGTTTGGCTAAATCCGGAATCTCCTTGCGCGCAGCCCCTTTTACCAAATGCGTTAATGGCCGCAGGTAATCCAGAGCTTCCCCTGCAGCGTTACTCTCGCTTCTCCAGTCACTTATGAACTTCTCGAAGAGCCGCGCTTGATGCAGCCGCTCCTGCTCGACGCCGTCGGCAAGCCTGTCCCTGGGAGTATTTGACGAAAAAGCCAGGCCGCTGGCCATCTCATTGACTGACTCCCAGGCATGCACAATATGCAACTCCGCTGATTCAGGGATCGCCAGAGAGGCTGCCATCTCCAGTATCTGGACATTGAGCTCGTGGCGGGACTCCTGCTCACTGGAGGGATAACCCTCACCGACATCAACGGCCACCAGAACGCGTCGGTAACTGTTGGGCGCCCGGGGTTTGACGAACCAGACAGGGCAAGGACACTTGCGCAGCAAGTTCATATCGTCACCGCTGAAAAAACGGTCCAGCCAACTCGGTGATTCCGGGCACTTGATCACCAGGTCATGCTGGTTGCGCAGGACTTCGCGGATAACCTCCAGAAAGGAGGTGCCCAGCAGAACCTTATGCTGCATATCAAGCCGCTCAAGGTAGGGCTCGATCAAAGACTTCATCCGCACCTCGCGCTCTCGCACCATTGCCGCTTGCAGCTCAACGGAGATTGGGCCGCCATCTGGCAGGCCAATGCCGGCCGGCACACGCTGAACCACATCTATGACCGTCAGGCTGGCCTGATTGGTTTGTGCCAACTCAACCGCCCGCTCCAGAGCCGGCTTGCCGTCTTCTCCGTGTTCTATCACACAAAGAATATTTTTAAATCGCTGCATCTTATTCGCCTCCACGAAAAATTGCCGGCCCCGTCTGCGCGAATGCGCCAACGGCTGTGCTTGCCGCCATGATTCTATCAGCCGCCTCCTGCGCAGCATCGGCAAAAGGTGCAAGCACCAGATCAGCGCCCGCCTGTTCCAGCCGCACAATGTCTTCTGCTGATTGCGCCGTAATGGCAGTCTGGCCCGCGTAACCAAGATCGTGCAGAGAGTGTAACAGCGCCAGATTGACGTGACGTTCACGCGCTGTGCTCACCACCCATCGCACGCGACCAAGCGGCAGAGTCGCTACGAACTCGGGATCCCCTGCATCCCCGTACATGACTGCATGGCCCATAGTATCGCCAGAACGAACCAGATCAGGGTTGAGATCGACCGTCAGAACCCGCCAACCTCGTTCACGCATCGTGCGCGCTATACCGGCGCCGTAACGCCCCAGCCCGAACAGAATGATCTGCGGCACGGCATCATCAGGCAGATCGTTCTGACCGACCTCGCGATAAGCCAGACGGCGCTCAAAAATCTTAAGCCAGGGAGCCAGACGCTCATACAGCGGGTGCGAGTACATAATCATGTAAGTGGACACGCTGATAGTGATAAGCCCTACCAGGGTTATCATTCCCATCGTCTCGCCGCTGATATGCCCCAGGCTCAGGCCCAGCGCCCCCAGGATCAGGGAAAACTCACTGATCTGCGCTACGGTAAGGCCTGCCAGAAAGCCGGTGCGACTGCGGTATCCCAGAATTCCCATGATGACCATAACAATAAGCGGATTGCCGATCAGGACGAACAGTGAGAACACGATGGACTCCACCAGCTGCCCACCCAGCAGCCCGAGGTCCAGCTGCGCTCCGAGATCGAGAAAGAAAAACAGCAGCAGGAAATCACGCAGGCTCGTCAGGCGCGCACCCAGTGCATCCCGATAAGGTGTCGAGGCCAGAGAAACGCCGGCGACGAAAGCACCCACCTCTTTACTGAATCCGAGAGTGACACCCAGGGCCGCCAACGCCAGGGCCCAGGCAATGCCGAATAACACCAGCAACTCCTGGGAGCGCGACAGCATGTGAAGCAGCTGCGGCAGCACGTAGCGCATTGCAACTCCCACCAGCAGCAAAAACCCAACGCCTTTGACCAGTATGGCAAACGCAGCCTGGCTCCAGGACACTTCGCCCGCTGTCGCCAGGGCATTGAGCCCTATCATGGCCAATACAACCACCAGGTCCTGCACGATCAGAAAACCCAGTGCAATGCGCCCGTGCAGCGTATCGACCTCACGTTTGTCAGACAGCAGCTTTACAATGATGATCGTACTGGAGAACGTTAATGCCACCGCGACGTACAGGGCTGCGACCGGCGTCATACCGAAGGCCGACGCGATCAGATAACCCACGACGCTGGTAAAGATCACCTGACCAAGCCCGGTAGCCAGGGCAACAGGACCCATGGTGCGAATAATATGCAGGTCCAGCTTCAAGCCGACGACAAAAAGCAGCAGGGTTATGCCGAATTTTGCCAACAGATCGATCTGGTCATTCGCGCTAACCCAACCGAGAACTGATGGGCCGGCCACGATTCCAACGGCGATAAAGGCCACTATCAGCGGCTGGTGAAGCCGCACACCGACAGTACCGATAGCTGCAGCGAACAGCAACAGCACGGCCATTTCTACGAACACATCCGGGAACATCAATACCAATCCGTGGCGCCTTGCGCCAGGTTTTAACTGAGTTTGACCGCAGCGGGTTGAATCGCTCGTGACGATAGATTAACGCGGAGGAAGCCCCTGTTCCAGCCTGTTGGCGAAGGCCTTCAATGAATCTGTCATGCGCCGGGCGCTACTGCGCTGGAGACAGGCATCGTGCCACTTATGCACGGCTGGAAAGGATTCGACATCCAATTTTGCCAAGTATCTTGCTGGTGCCAGCACACTGGCGATGTTGATGTCGGCTATTGAAAACTGAGGGCCAAGCATCATGTCGTGCTCGGCCAGCACGCTCTCCAGGACTGCCAGTGCCTTGCCGGCCTGCAAGCGGGCTTTCTCCATTGCGCTCTCATCACGATCTGCTGGCGGAGTAAACAGAGTCTGACCAAACACCGTAACCAGGGGAGGCTCAAGCTCCGTGGCCGCCCAAAAAGCCCATTGCAGTGCGACTGCCTGATCCCTGGTACTGTCAGGCCAAAGACTACCGTTGCCGTAGTTTCGGGCCAGATAATGGCTGATTGCCATGGATTCGAATAGTTTGAGGTCACCGTCAACCAACGCCGGCACCTTGCCATTAGGGTTTATCGCCAGAAATTCATCGCTTTGGGCCTCCCCGGGAGCCATCTCGATAATTTCAAATTCTCTACCCAATTCATCCAGCACCCACGCGCACATCAAAACCCGGGACGTTCCCGGACCATAAAGCCTGATCATAAGTCACTTCCTTGTATTATGACGTTCGCAGCTGCGCCTGAACCGCAACAACTGCAAACCCGCAATCACTTCAAGACAATATCGGTATTGCTCAGTTAGCCTCGCAAATTGGTAGGTCCACGACAACGTCGCATCGCTACCTGGCACATAACCAGGGGTTAGGGTAACGCTTTAAGCAGACGCGCCCTGTCGATTTGACGCCGGCGCTCGGCTGCAAGCAAAGGCAACAAAAGCGATATTGATTCTGCGACGTGAAACACACGGGTGTCAGATTTTTACACCGCGTGGATCGCCATCAAGGTTTCTGCAGTGCCGAGTATCGCGGCTGGTCGATCGCCAGCTGCCCTGCAACGCTCTCACGCAGGTGCTCTGCCAGACCCGGAGCATCCAGCGGCATGCCAGCCCTGAGACCATTCACCAGCTCCCAGCGCAGCGCGTCCAGCTCTCCGGAATGTCCCAGCAGCGTCTGCAAGCGCCGCTGTTCCTGAACGGCCAGATCGCCGCCGTACTGCAACTCGCGCTGGACGATACCCAGGGAGTTCGCGGCCACCCGGGCGAGAAAGCCATCATGGCCGTCGAGTTTTGTTGCCACCTCTTCCTTGAGAAAGGCCGCTACCCCGGCCAGCAGTTCGGCCGGCATCGGTAACTGTGTTCCCTGGGAAATCCCGGCATCTGATTCAGGCAGAACGAATTCGCCAGGGATAAGCAGATTCACGCAGTCCATCTGTGCTTCCGAGGCGCGCCGCCCGATGACGGGCCGTTCCAGGCTGGGGGTTTCACCGCAGCGCCAGGCATTGGCCATCTGCAGCGTGGCCATCGCCCACCAGAATGAGCCGAATACCTGCCAGAACACCAGCTCCTCACGGGTGACATCCTGACCAGAGGTCTCGCGGTAACCGGCCAGCAGATCCTCGATTTCACCAAAGCCACCCACTGGCAATGCATCTTTACCAAAGCGCCAGGAATTCACGCACAGCCAGCCGAGATCACGCAGCGGGTCACCGACGTGAGCCAGCTCCCAGTCCAGCACCGCGTTGATGCCACGGTTGTTCACCATCAGGTTGCCATTGCGAAAATCCCCGTGTACCAGGGTCGTGCGCGACTTTGCGGGCAAGTGCTCGCGCAACCAGCGCCAGGTGTAGTCAATCATCGGCACAGGCACATTGAAGTCGCGATAGTACGACCAGGTTTCCTCCACCAATGCAGCCGCATCTACCTCGGGTAAATCACCCGCCAGACCCGCTGCGCGCCAATCCAGCGCGTGTATACGGCCCAGTATCCGGCCACACTCGCGGGCCAGGCGTGGGCGAACCGCCGCCAATTCCTCTGCCCGCACGATGCGCTGACCAAGCGTCTCCCCCTCCAGCCAGTCCATAATGAATCCGCTGCCCAGACCATCTTCTGGTGCCAGCAGATAGCGAATGTCCGGGCCAGGTATCCCTGCAGCGCCAGCCAATTGAAACAGGCGCGCCTCCGTGGCGAGACTGATAGTGCCAACACTCGATTCGGCCTCCGAAAGCGGCTGTGAGCGGCGCAGGGCTAACCGGCTCTCCCCGGATTCGTTTTTAACCGTTATGCGGTAGGTTTCCTGGCTGGCTCCCGCGGTCAGCTGCTGGCAGTCGAGCAGCGATTGAAATCCGGTCAACTCCCGCGAAAGTACCTTTTCCAGCGCCGTTGTGAACGCACTTGTCATAATGTCAGCTCACTCCCTTGGGCTTTTGCTGCTGCATAAAGCCAAACAGATAACCTGCGGCCCGCCGCAGCTGAATCTCGTCGGCGCCTTCGGTAATGCGGTAGCGTCGATGATGCCGATAGATGTGCTCGAAAGGCTTGTAGCGCGAATAGCCCATGCCGCCGTGGACCTGCATGGCGAAATCCGCCGCCTCGCAACACAGCCTGTTAGCCTGGTAGTTACACATGGAAACCTTGTCTGATACCGAGAAAGCGCCGTCGCGATCCATCAGCCACGCGGTTTTGTGAATCAGGGCCCGCAGCATCTCACAGCGTGTATTGAGCTCTACCAATGGAAACTGAATACCCTGATTACTCGCCAGCGGCTTGCCGAACGGTTTGCGCTGATTAGCGTGCTGCACCGCCTCGTTCACGCAGTACTGAGCCGCGCCCAAACTGGAGGCTGCCTGACGTATGCGGTTTTCATTGAAGAAGTGCTGGATCACCATCAAGCCCCTGCCCTCACCGCCAAAGATGGCGCTCTCGGGCACACGCACATCAGTGAATGAAACCCGGGCGTGGTCCGAAGGCATGTTGAATGTCCACAGGTACTCTTCCACCTTTACTCCTGAAGTTTTCATGGGAACCAGGAAGGCGGTAATACCCAGAGCATCGCCGGGCTTGCCTGAGGTGCGCGCCATTACCATGTCGGCATCGGCGGTATGCACGCCGGTATTCCACGTTTTTTCACCGTTAACTACCCAATGATCCGCATCGCGTACCGCGCTGGTTTCCATATAGGTGGCGTCTGAACCGTGCTCTGGCTCGGTAATACCAAAAGCAAAACCTCGGGACGCTGTTCGCATACCCTCCAGCCACTGCGCTTTCTGCTCATCAGAGCCGTACTGCAGCATCAGCAGCAGGCCTATATTGTTGCCCACAATGGAGTGTTCGTTCTGCAGGTCGTTGTGCAGGCCCAGCCCCCTGGCCGCCAGATGCTCCCGGATAATCGCCATACCCAAGTTGCCACCATCACGACCACCGTATTCTGCCGGGAAGGGGTAATTGAATATGCCCGCCGCTATCGCCAGATCCTTTGCCTGGCGCAGCAATGCCTCCCACGCTTCATTGGGCAGGCCATCCCTGTCCCAATCAGTCCTGGCATCCTCGCGGCGGTGATCGAAGAAGCGGATGTTATCGTCTGCTTCCTCAAGCGGTTTGATCTGGTCCTCGATGAACCGATCCAGCTCGTCGAGGAATTCGGTGAGATCTGGCGGAATTTCGAAATCCATTAGCTCGTCCTGGTTGTTGTATTCGAGCTATAGTTTAACGTCATTGCAGAGAGTATGAATGACGATCACGAAACGGTGGACCCCAGTGTGAATATTCGAAAACTGAAACAGGCCGAAGCCGAATTTCTGGCTCGCTATCCCGACGGCTTCGCAGACCCGGGCATGGCGCCCATCAAGAAAAAGCACAATGTCGACAAACTGAGTGAGTTCGCCCGGGCAAACCTTTCACGCACCCATTTCAACCGACCGGAGCAGGTCTGCGAAACACTAATCAAGATTGTCAGCCGCTCCTCCATGGTGTCCATGTTTGAAAAGCCGAAGTTCCGCGATTTCGTGCATTCACTCAATAACCACGAGAAGGAACACCTGGCGTTTGCCTTCGAAAAACGCCTGTATGGACGAGCAAAACGAACGGGGTTCGAGGAAATTCTGGGCATGCTGTCGCATTATAAAATTGCCAAATGGCCGATCATCTCGGCAGTTCCCTACTATGTTGCACCGACCAAAGAGGCCTTCGTGAAACCGACCACGGCCAAGCGTATTATTGCGTTTCTGGAAATCGAGAACCTGCACTACAAACCCATGCCGAGCTGGGAGTTCTATCGCGCTTACGTGAAGCTGCTGGCAGAGGTGAAGAAAGAGGTAAACCCGTCGCTCTCACCGAACTACGCAGCGCTGTCGGGTTTCCTGATGAGTACCATTTAGCGTTGGGGCGAGCATTAGGGCGTTATGAATTGATCGGCAATGCTCGCTACTCCCACTCTATTATCAATAAGACATTTATTTGGTTTATTTTCAGTAGGTCAGGATTTCGTGTATGACTTATAACATTAAAAATACGATGGTCAGAATTTTCCTGGAAACATTTTCTCTATTCCTCACTAAACACCTTGGAGCCGAAGGATTCGCACCCCGAGCCATTTTTCCGCCTCACCATCCCTCCTAATGGCTTATGAATCAGAGAGCTAGAAAATGGGGCCGGCATTAGAAGGCGTGAGGATGGTCCCATGGTGATCCCAAACTCCAGCGCAGTTGCATGCCACGTATATGATGGTAATATACAATAATGCTCGATTTAAATGAAATCATCGGTTTTGATTGGGACTCAGGCAATGCCTTGAAAAGTGTTGAAAAGCACGATGTTGGCCAGTCTGAGGCTGAGCAGTTGTTCTTCAACACTCCACTCCTGTTGTTATCAGATGATAAGCACAGCCAGAATGAGGCCAGATATCATGCCTTGGGTAGAACCGATACTGCAAGACAGTTACACGTAACGTTTACATTGAGGAGCGGTGGGACACTAATCCGAGTAATCTCGGCGCGAGATATGCATCGTAAGGAGAGAACGTTTTATGAGCAAAGTGAAGAAAATTCCAAAATTTAAAACGGAGCAAGAAGAGCGCGTGTTTTGGGAAACACACGATTCGAGCAACCATGTCGATTGGACAAAGGCTGAATCTGTGTCGCTGCCAAACCTGAAGCCGTCAACGAAGACAATTTCGCTAAGGCTACCTGAAGGCTTGCTGAACAGTATTAAAATTGAAGCGAACAAGCGGGATATGCCGTATCAGTCCCTAATAAAGGTTTGGCTGGCGGAAGATGTTAAGGAAACGCGTCGGCAGTGACGTGGGCGTTTACGGATTTTTGATTGCTACGCGGTGTGTGTGAGGAGATTAACTCTAGCCCACGGATTGTGTGACAGATTACAAAGTCTTACAAACACGCCAGATCGCCCGCAACGCCGGTCTCCTCTTTGCACAGATCAATCCGGAGCCATCTCTCAATGATGGAATGGTCCGAAAAGCAATTAAAGGACTTCGGAAACTACCCGCAAACGTTGCTGAC